>RCMY010000851.1_pt1 | contig 29248 bp, 28 predicted proteins | sample 2041341 | NCBI WGS metagenome assembly RCMY01 (sample SAMN09708234, study PRJNA481090) | Marine sediment metagenome, whole genome shotgun sequencing project. | reverse complement strand
GAAAATTGCTTTAAGGATTGAATAGCCTGAAACTCACTTTGAGTTATATCACTGTCGATTACAAAGAGAATGATGTCGGCGCGTTGAGCAGCTTTACGTGCAATTAACTCACGTGTTTCACCATCCACTTCATCAATACCAGGCGTATCTATAAAATGCACACCGCCACTTTGATACTCATCTATAAGTGACCCTTTCCATGCAACTTGGGCACGTTGTTTGGTTTCGCCGTGTAATGGACTTACGGAAAAATGCACCTCACCCATTAAAGCGTTAAGTAATGAAGACTTACCTACACTAACTCGCCCAAAAACGGCTATATGGATCTCTTCTTGCTCAAGTTTTTGCAAAAGGCTTCGTAAGTCAGCGTATTCGTCTTTTAATGCTTCACGAACTGACGCAGGAACCGTATCGTCATTTAATAACTCTCGCAGGCTATCCTGCACTCGATTTTCTTGGAGTGAGTTGTCTTGGGTAGATTTACTAGAGTCAGAAGAATTATTCGTCGGATTCTTTTCTTGCTTCGAGAACCAACTGTGCAAAACGTCGGGTACCCAGCGCCAAATTTTCATTCAGATAATCCTTAAATTGTGTTGCTGCCGGAGCAGGACTTAATTTACCGCGTAGAGCCATGCTCTCACTCAAACTTCTACCCATGGCATCAAAAATTAAGGCATAAGCGCCTGCATGAGCTAGGCCACCAGTAAGCGTGCCTATTCCTGGGAAAGCTTTAAGCCCATTACCAGCAATGGCTAAAACCACTGGCAGCGCCTTACGCATATGTTGCTCGACCAGTTCTAAAAAGCTTTGAATATCCACTGACTTAGCATCAATGTTATACACCTTAGAAATTTCATTTACCATTTGCTTGCCCAAATAACCTTGGATTAGCAAATCACTACCTGGAGCGACAGCGGCCATAGCACCAAATATCGCACGTTTAGTATAAGTTTTAACAATTTTTTCAGCCGCTCGTTTCTTGTGTTCGGTTTCGGCTTTATCAAGCTTTTGATTGACCAAAACAAACACCGCACTGTCACGTAAGGACTCCAACCATTTTGATTGTGAATCAATAAGTTCTTGCAAAGCTTGATTGAGTTCTTGTGTATCACTTGGTCGCTCTCTGTCTCTCATCAAAGTACTGCCATCTTGTTGCTGAATTTCTACCGTTTCCGTTCCACCAGATATCGCACTCACTATTGGTACATTAAGTTTTAAGTCAATTTCTTTTGAAATTTCAGAAACGTATTCTGCTAGACGATTTTTTAGCTGACTGATTTCTTGGTCACTAAATCGATCAACTTTGTTTAATACCAAAACTGTTGGTTTATTCAAACTCAACATTTTCTTTAAAGCACTGTGTTCAACCTTTGTGATGTCTCCTTCGGTTACAAAAAGACAAATATGTGCACGCTGCGCCGACTCTAGTGCATAGTCATCTAATCCCACTGTTGCACCAGAGACTTCTTGCAGTCCAGGAACATCCTCTAGTATCAATTTATCACCAGCCGAACTTTTCCATACAAAGCGCGTAGTTTCTCGCGTTGAGCCGCCAATCACATCGGTAGTGATATTTTCATACTCAAGCACATCAGGCAGCATCGCTTTAACTAAACTACTTTTTCCTACACTAATGTTTCCGAGTAAAGAAATAATAATCTCGCCACTTTCTTTTTCAGTACGCCATTGTTCAAGTTCTGCATAAGCCTCTTCTACTGGAATACCTTTGGCTTCAGCTTCCTTATATTTTTCGGCAATCAACTCAGCATTGACTGGTGGAGCTTGTTCAAGAACTTCTTTTTTCTTTGGCCCGATAAGTTTCCAAACCAACCAAAGTGTGAAGGTCACCAGTCCTAGGGAAAGAATGACAAAGGGAGCGGTCAACCAAATAGGCGCGGTTTGTAAACGCTCCCAAAGCGAAAGGCTGCCTTGCGCTAAATTTAAGATTATGTTGAGAGTCATTACGCATAGGAAAATAGCTACAATAACTAGCAAATACTTCAGTTTGTTTAAGTGTTTCGACATGTCACTATTGTATAACAATTTGCTAGCATACAAATCGACTACAATACCGATAACATACTCACGCAACAAAGATCTCACATGCATAAAACTACTGGTCGCTGGAAATTCGGTCTAGCGCTTTCTCTACTCACGGCATTAATGTGGGGCTTACTGGCAATAGATTTAAAACTACTACTTGCTTATATGGATCCATATAGCATCACTTGGTATCGCATGTTAGCCGCTACAGTGATATTAGGAGCATTCCTTAAGATTCGTGGTACTTTTCCAGATTGGAAAAAACTCAAAAGTAAAATGGGCATATTTTTACTGATCGCCGTATTTGGCTTATCGGGTAATTTTGTAATCTATCTTATGAGTCTCGATTACATTTCCCCTGGCGTAGCACAAGTTATTATTCAACTGGCACCCGTATTTCTATTAATCGGTGGTGTATTTTTATTTGGCGAAACCTTTAGCCGTATGCAATTTGTAGGCTTGATAATTTTGATTCTTGGTATGTTAATGTTCATGAATCAACGTCTTGCCGATTTGTTTTCGCAAATGGATGAATACAGCATCGGAGTGTTATTGATGGTACTTTCCGCCGTTGTATGGACCATTTATGCATTGATACAAAAACTACTATTAAAAAATTTGCGTTCAGAAAGTATTTTGTTTTGGGTGTATTTAGGTTCCGCATTACTTCTCTTGCCAAGTGCTGAATTCAGCAGTGTCAAATCACTTGATGGTTTAGGTTGGGGATTATTGATATTTGCTTGTATCAATTCCCTGATTGCTTATGGCAGTTTTGCAGAAGCCTTAGATCATTGGGAAGCCAGCAGAGTGAGTGCGGTAATGGCATTAGTCCCTTTACTCACCTTGTTTTTTGTAGCCGTGTTGCATTACTGGTTTCCTGAATATGTAGCATCAGAAAATTTAAATGCCTTTGCTTATATGGGTGCATTAGTGGTTGTGATTGGTTCGTCGATGACGGCTTTGGCGGGTCAGAAGAAGAAATAATTATTTAGGCGGCGCCCAGAGCAGCGCATCTAAATCATCAGGCAAAGGAACGGGAATTACTTTTCGCCCTTTAACCTTCACACCTTCTTTACGTAATAATCCGGCCTGTCTCTCATAATCTTTAGTACCTTCTTCAAACGCTAAAGTGTGATTTGAACGGACTACACGATACCAAGGTAATTTATCAGGACTACGCCCCATAGCAGGACTCACCATACGTGGATAGTTTGGATAACCCGCACGTTCGGCAATCATGCCGTATGACATCACTTGTCCTGCCGGAATATTTTTTACGATTTCCCAAATTTTAGGATCAAAGCGTTTTTGAAAATCTGTGGAAGGTTTTCGCATAAATGAATTTTAGCATGCGGTTAAATAAAAACAGTCTTAATCCCTAAAACCATAACCCAATGTTTCAACTTTTTTAACCACACCATTTTCAAGCTTAACTAATCGCATGAATTTAGTGGGTCCAAAGTTAAAAACCATTTCTTCTAACACTACTGGTACTTCTTCCTGAAAGTACATTTGATAACGATAATCAAAGCGGCTTCGGGTTTTGTAGATAGTTGAGCTGGTATAAGTCTCAGGCTCACCGCAGAAGCGTTCTATTTTAGAAATATGGTCATTGCGTAGAATTAAGCGATTACCACAGCGCATTGCCCAAAGGGATTGGGTGACTAAACTTGTGGATACAAGGATAAGAATGCATATGATTAATTTCTTCACAACTTTATTCTACCTCGAATCTCTGAATTTAAGCTGAATTGACTTGAAAAGCTAACTTTTCATCGCAATCTAAGTTAATAATTCAGGCTAAAATAGCCTCACTCAATAGACCTCGGAATAATCATGGCAGAACCTATCACTTGGCTCGCAGAAAAATATACCAAATTCACTAGCTTTTTCACTCGTTCAGAAGCTGAAAGCAAAGCAAAGGGCTGGTTTAAAGGTGGAACTGCTGTTCTACTAATCCTTTTAGTCATTATGACTATCGTAATGATGTGGTGGTCACGTGAACCTGGAATATTTTGGGTAACTTCTGAAATTGAAGACACACCAGTAGTTACTGGCTATTCGACGGTTGATACGGCAATAAAAGTTACTGAAACCATTCTAGATAAACCAGGTGGATACTTATCGAATGATAAAATGCCTCCTGGAATTTTCATGGACAATATTCCAAACTTTGAGTATGGCGTTTTAGTCTCGGTAAGAGACTTAGTAAAAATTATGCGAAATGATTATTCTCGCTCGCAATCTCAATCAACTGAAGATAAAGACCTCAGTAAAGCTGAGCCTAAATTTAATATTAGCAATACCAGTTGGATGATTCCCCGAGCTGAAGGCGAATATCGCGATGCCATTAAATCTCTAGAAAACTATAAAGCACGTCTAATTGATGAGAATGCTCAAGATGGTCAGTTTTATGCACGTGCTGACAACCTAAGAGAATGGCTGATTGTTGTTGAAAAACGATTAGGTAGTCTTTCGCAACGTCTTTCAGCCAGTGTGGGCCAAGATCGTGTGAATACGGATTTAGGTGGTGATAGAAATGCATCGAACTCTACTGATCGGCCTGATATTATTTCCGTTAAAACACCCTGGTTAGAAATTGATGATGTTTTTTATGAAAGTCGGGGCACAGCTTGGGCACTACTGCATTTTCTGAGGGCAGCTGAGTTCGACTTCGCTCAAGTATTAAAAGATAAAAATGCGACCCCAGGCTTACGTCAAATTATTAATGAACTTGAATCCAGCCTGGAACCACTAGGCAGTCCAATTGTCTTAAATGGTGGCGGCTATGGCTTTACTGCCAATCATTCACTCGTTATGGCTTCGTATTTATCTCGTGCAAACTCAGCAGTAATTAATTTACGGGAGCTACTGGATCAAGGTTAATGTTTAAAGGCAATACCGACATACGGCTATATCAGAAAAAAGCTTATCAAAATATTTTGTCTAAGCTTTCTTTATGGGTTCTTTATTTGTTAACTGCATCTCAGATAGTACATGCACATGCATTAGATCGTATGCATGAACATTTAGAAAATAACCGTTATCGACCTACGCCACGTCCGATACAACTTCGCTTCACCGCTCCACATATAGCTGGCAATGCTATTAAAGTGATCACTCGTTTTCAAGCCACAAAAGGAAAGCATACCGAATTAAAAGCTGAAACCTTTTGGTCCGGTACGAGCAACGACAATACATACGCAGATATTCAAGCCTTTTCTGACAAAGGCGAACGCATGCTCTTAAAAAAAATAGGCGACAAAAAATGGCGTGTAAATACTACTATTGGGCAATGGGTAGAAATTCACTATTTCATACAAGCCAACAATAATGCAGACCAAGCCAACACTCAATACCGTGCCATTTTAAACAAGTATCTTTTCCATGGCGCCGGGCGACTCTTTTTAGTTTTACCCAATGACAAAATGAATGAGCCTTTGAACGTGAATATTCAGTGGCAAGACTTTGAACGCATTAATTGGCAAACCGTGCAAGCCGTTACCGCCAATCCACAAACAGATAAATATGAGGTCATCAGTAAAAGCGCCTTATTAAGTTCTGTTTTTATGGCTGGCGATTTCGATTTGCACCAAATATTAACGCCTTACGGCATGGTCAAAATTGCGATGCAAAAAAGCGATTGGCGTTTCACTGATGAGGAATTTTCATCTCTCGCCAGAAAAATTGTGCAAAGTGAGCGTGAATTTTTTAATGTTGACATCAATTCTGATGCCGAGCCTTTCTTAATAAGTTTAGTAGAAGTAGATAGAAACTTAAACGGTATTTCAATTAGTGGAACTAGCTTACATAATAGTTTTGCCATGTTTGCTAGTCCGAAAGCACAACTTATGCAAACTGATTTAGGTGAGCCTAATACCACTATCGGCTTTGTTCTTGCACATGAAATGATGCACCAATGGATTGGAACAGATTTGCAAACTAGTGAAACTCCTGAAGCTTTAGGTTATTGGTTCACCGAAGGGTTTACAGACTACTTTAGTCTGCAAGTGCTTTATCAACATCAACTTATTACCCTATCTACGTATATTGATATGTTGAACGGTTTTTTACGAAATTATTGGTTAAGCGCGCATAAAAACCTTAATAATAAAAAAGTTGCACGAAGTTTTTGGAGCGATGCAGGTATTCAGAAGATTCCTTACTTACGTGGATTTTTAATTGCCATGAGCTCGGATCAAAGCATGCGGCACTCTAGTGCTATTCGCTTGCAAGACTTAATAAAAAAGATGTTAGACAAAAGTGATGGCAAGACCACAAATACTGGAGTCTCTAATAACGCTCTATTATTCAATCTGCAAAAATATATTGGCAAGAAACAAGCAAATCATTTACATGAGGTGATGAATAATGGGGCGTCCATTCAATTAGATTTTGATTTACTAAGTCCGTGTTTAAAATTAAATAACAAGCAATTTGGCGAATATGACCCAGGTTTTGATTTAGACAAAAGCGAAATAGATATGCTTATCACTGGTTTAAGCGTAAGTGCTGCAGCCTATAAAGCCGGTTTAAGAAATGGCAATGAACTTGCGGGTTGGTCTATTTCACCTGATCCACGCGAAAAAGCCACTGTCTCCGTGTATTCAAACAAGCAAGGAGATATTAAAACCTTTGAATTTTTTCCGGTAGATAAAACTACCTCAGTCCCTCAAGCAGTTTTAATCAATAGCGAAAATTGCGCAGCAATTTTATAAAGTAGTCAGTATCAAATAGTCTTAATAACTTATTAGCATAACAATTTTTTGCTCAATCGAATAAAATATAGACCTTGTTTAAATTTTCACTTAGGGTCTCGTATGTCTACAACTTTCACCTCATTTCAGCCTCCAATTCGCACGCTTATGGGCCCAGGCCCTTCAGACGTACATCCTCGCATTCTTGAAGCTACAAGCCGCTCAACCATTGGGCACTTAGATCCTGAATTCATTCGCATGATGGATGAAGTCAAAGTAATGTTACAAAAAGCATTCCTTACCGATAACGCTCTCACCATGCCTATTTCAGCTCCTGGCTCTGCTGGCATGGAAGCGTGTTTTGTTAATTTACTAGAGCCCAGAGACAAAGCAATCGTGTGTCGAAATGGTGTGTTTGGTGAACGTATGCGTCACAACGTGGAGCGCTGTGGTGCTACTGCGGTGATGGTAGATGATGAATGGGGCAACCCAGTTGATCCACAAAAAGTAGAAGATGCACTTAAAGCTCATCCCGATGCAAAACTTTTGGCTTTTGTGCATGCGGAAACATCAACAGGTGCTTTGTCTGATGCTAAAACTCTTTGTGCCCTTGCGAAAAAATATGATTGTCTATCCATCGTGGATGCTGTTACCTCTTTTGGTGGTTGTGAATTACGCGTAGATGAATGGGGTATTGACGCAATTTATTCAGGCTCACAAAAATGTTTATCTTGTCTTCCGGGAATTTCACCAGTCTCGTTTTCAGACAAGGCGGTTGAAGTTATTGCCAACAGAAAAACACCAGTTCAAAGTTGGTTTTTAGACATGAGTTTAATCATGGGTTACTGGGGCAGTTCAAATAATGCCGGCAAGAAGAGAAGTTATCATCACACGGCTCCAGTAAATGCTTTGTATGCTTTACATGAATCATTAGTGATGTTGCATGAAGAAGGTTTAGAAAACGCTTGGAAACGTCACCATGATATGCATTTGTTATTGAAAGCAGGACTGGAGGATTTAGGTTTTGAATACATCGGAAAAGATGGCGCAAGACTCAATCAACTCAATGCCGTAAAAGTTCCTGCAGGCGTGGATGAAGCGGCTATGCGTTCTGCTTTACTCAATGAGTATAACCTTGAAATTGGCGGCGGCTTAGGAGCTTTAGCTGGCAAAGTCGTGCGTATCGGCTTGATGGGTCATTCGGCCAGAAAGGAAAATGTAGCGCTTTGTTTAGCGGCTTTGAAGGATTTTTTGAGTAGATAAATTATTCGTAGGATGGGGAATTCGCTAAAGATATCACCCCAACAAACTCACAGCATAAAAACCCTTCTCATCCGTCCAAGTCTTCTGCTCTTTCCATCCGGTATCTTGAATAAGTTTAGAGAATTGCTCAGCCGAATATTTATGAGAGTTTTCTGTATGTATGCTCTCACCCTTTTCAAAATGAACAATCTGCTCTGAAATTTTCACATCTTGCTCAACCGTGCTGACTAAATGCATTTCAATACGACTTTTCTCAGAATTAAAACGTGCTTCATGCTTAAAGTATCGCAAATCAAAATCCGCATTGAGTTCTCTATTAATACGGCTCAATAAATTTAAATTAAAACGTGCGGTGACACCTTTGGAATCATCGTAAGCAGCTATCAGTACATCAACATCTTTCACCAGGTCATAGCCGATCAGTAATTGTGAGCCTTTACCGAGTTGTTGTTGAATTCGCGTCAAGAAATCTTTAGCCACTTTAAAATAAAAATTTCCGATTGTTGAGCCTGGCAAAAAACCAAGTCTTTCGTTCGAATTAGATTGAGGCAATTCGGGCAGGTCGGAAAAATCACCAAGCAATCCAGTCACTTTTAAGTCTGGACGAATATTGTTAATACTTTGCGCTGAGGAGTCTAATTGCTCTGCGGCTACATCGATTGGCAAATATTCTTGCAACTGTGTAAGTGATTTAACTAGTGTTTCAGTTCGCAGCCCGGAACCGCCTCCGTATTCAATAATGCGGCGCACGTCTGGAAGTGTTTGCTTTAATTCCACTATGATCGAATTAAGAATCGCGTATTCAGTTCGTGGTAAATAATATTCATCCAGCCATTTAATTTCTTCATAAATCTCGCAGCCACGCGGATCATAAAAATATTTTGACGGCAGTTCTTTTTGAGACTGAGAAAGTCCCGATAAAACATCTTGCAAAAATTGCGTACGTTCCATCAACTCTTGTTTACTCAAATCATTTGAAAACTGCATAAACATCCTTTTAAGGTTTTACTCAACATCTCGGGCTAAACGCAATCCAGTAAACTGCCAGCGTTGATGGGGGTAAAAGAAATTTCTATAACTTATACGCTCATGACCTTTAGTGGTCACGGCTGAACTACCACGCAGTACAAATTGATTACACATGAACTTACCGTTGTATTCACCTACTGCACCTGATGCAATCTTAAAGCCTGGATAAGCCACATAAGGGCTACGCGTCCATTGCCAAACACTACTATAAGCATTGTGCAATTCATCTGAATTTTTCACTGCAAGTTCCCATTCAAATTCTGTAGGTAATCGTGCTTGCGACCAAGTTGCAAAAGCATCTGCTTCAAAATAACTGATGTGTTTGACTGGTGCATGTAAATCTAACTTTTGTAAGCCATTCAAGCTCATTTCAAACCATTGTCCATCACGTTGTTCCCAATATAATGGATGTTGCCAATCATTGTTTTTCACAGTTGACCAGCCATCAGATAACCATAGTAATGGTTTTTTATAAGCGCCATCTTTTATAAACGCTAACCACTCACCATTGGTGATTAAATTTGACGATATTTCAAAAGCTGGAATATGAACCTTGTGTTGTGGTAATTCGTTGTCATAAGAAAATCCTGATTCAGTATGACCAATCTCATGCAAACCTTCATTAAGCTTTATCCAATCTTGAGTAGACGAGTTAATAGCGAATTTAAAATCCGCTTCGACAACAGGACGCAATGGATTCTGGGCAAACAAATGTAATATATCCGTTTGCAATAATTCCTGATGTTGTTGCTCGTGATTTATTCCTAGGTCAAGCAAAAAACTCAATTCATCGTTAGTCCCATATTGACTGTCAATTAACACCAGCATCGCTTCATCAACATAGATGCGATAAGCCAAAACTTCATCTTTACTTGGTCGCGTAATTAAACCGCGCTGTGAACGCAAATGACGCGGACCCGCTGTTTCATAATAGGAATTGAATAAAAATGCGAATGCTTCGTCATAAACTTCATAATCCTCTGCAAATTTCTTGAGGATGAAAGTTTCGAAGAACCATGTGGTGTGTGCCAAATGCCATTTTGAAGGACTGGCGTCAGGCATCGATTGCGCTGTCATATCAGCGTCGGATAATGAAACAACTAAGTCTTCGCTTAGTTGGCGAACTTGTCGGTATTTTGCTATTGCGGTATCGGGCATGTACACATAATAACGTATTTTTCTAAATCCCATAAGTTACGGTTTATGTATATAATTGATTTTTAAAAATTTATGCGAAATTATAGGCAAGAATAATTAATGAAAAACAAAAAATATCACTTTGAAACGCAAAGCATACATTCTGGCCGCACTGACAAAGACCCACATGGCTCTTTAGCATCACCCATTTACCAAAACGTAACCTTTACTTTTGACACCGTTGAAGAGGGTCAAAAACTTTTCTCTAAAGAAGAATCAGGTTATTGGTACACGCGCGGTAATAATCCAACCACTAACGAATTAGAACAGCGCATTGCAATATTGGAACAAACAGAAGCGGCGCTTGCCTTTGGTTCTGGCATGGGAGCCATCTCTGCTGCCTTGATTGCCAATTTAAAAAGTGGTGACCACATTATTGCAACGCCTTCCTTATACGGTTGTACTTTTACTTTAATTCATGAGCTTTTAGAGAAATTTGGTGTCAGCGTTAGTCATGTCGATTTGAATGACCATGCTGCTGTGGAAGCAGCGATAACACCGAATACGAAAATTATTTATATGGAATCTCCGGTAAACCCACTACTGGATGTTTATGACCTTGCACGCATTGCCAAACAAGCCAAACAACATGGACTACTAACTATCTGTGACAACACCTTAATGTCGCCGGTTTTGCAAAATCCTGCTGTACATGGCATTGACATTGTTGTGCATAGTGCCACTAAATATTTGAATGGGCACGGTGATGTACTCGCCGGAGTCGCTTGCTCTACTGCCGAAATGATTGCTCACATTCGTGGCTCTACCTTTAATGACCTTGGTGCCGTGTTAAGCCCTAATGATGCATGGTTATTAATGCGTGGCTTAAAGACCATTACCTTGCGGGTTAACAAACATGTTGAGAATGCCAATAAAATTGCAGAATTTTTAGATAATCACAAAGCGGTTAAAAAAGTGTATTACCCAGGACTAGCCAATCACCCTGCACAAGCTCTGATGGGTACACAAATGCATGGCGGTGGCGGAATTGTGTGCGTGGAATTAAATGCAGACTTAGAGCAATCTAAGAAATTTATGAATGCACTGCAGCTGTGTTTAAGAGCCGTGAGTTTAGGCGATCCAGAAACACTAGTTTCTCATCCGGCTTCAATGTCAGCATCAAACATCCCTGACGAAGAACGTGCTCGTATGGGCATAAGCGACAGCATGATTCGCATCTCAGTAGGCTTAGAACACTCACAAGATATTATTGATGATTTGCAACAAGCTTTAACTCGTATCTAAAAAACTTCGTAATCTCAAGAGATTCGGAACACAAAAAAGGCCCCATAAAGTGAACTGAACCCCATAAGTTGGACACAACTTATGGGGTTCAGTTCAAAAGGAGCTTTTTTATTTTTAAAAGAGAAACAATTACTGCCTTTCTTGCAAAGCGGCAATTCGTTGCTCTAAAGGAGGATGAGTTGAAAATAACTTCTTCCAGTTCTTTGGCACTAAACCAGAAATTCCCATCGCCTGCATTTTTTTAGGTAAGTTTGCTGGCTGACTATTGCTTTTTAAACGCTCTAAAGCTGCAACCATTTTATGTCCACCTGCTAATTTTGCAGCGCCTGCATCAGCACGGTATTCTCTATGACGCGAGAACCAACTGGTAATCAAACTTGCGAAAAAACCAAGGAAAAATTGTGCGGCCATATAAGTAGCAAAATAGGCGATGCCTCGTTTGCCTCCACTCACGACTTGTCCTACTAAACGAGCGAAGAAAATTACAAAGGTATTCACTACGCCTTGCAATAAAGTCATAGTGATCATATCGCCATTAGCTATATGAGCCACTTCATGTGCCAACACACCTTCAACTTCAGCGCGCGACATGCTTTGTAACAAGCCAGTACTCACAGCAACTAAAGCATCATTCTTTTTAGCTCCTGTTGCAAAGGCATTTACATCCGCAGAATTATAAATAGCAACATCCGGCATTCCGATACCCGACTCACGTGCAAAGTCTTCAACCGTACGCACTAACCACGCTTCGGTTTCGTTAGCAGGTTGAGTAATAACTTTAGCACCGGTAGATTTCAGAGCTGACCCTTTAGACATAAAGAGAGAAATTATCGAACCAACCATACCTAGGGCAAAAGAGAACACTAATAATTGAGTCATCCCCGATCCAAGCATTTGGTCCACGCCCAACAAGCGCAACACTATTGATAGGACAGCAATTACTGCCATATTAGTGGCGCCAAATAAAATCATTCTTTTCATGTAAATCTCCGGTAAATTATTCTAAAGAATAATTATTGTGTAAAACGATACTACTTAATATGGTTATTATGGAGGAAGTTTTCAAGGGGACTGTAAATTTTAGATAAGCGGGGCTTTCTTCGGTTAAGTTATTGATTTTATTAATTTATTCATCGTACATGACTCGCCCCATTAATATCAAAGGTCGCTCCCACTGCCGATGGGCAGGCATCCGATAACAAAAACGCAATCATATTTCCGACTTCTTCTGGTTGTGCCACACGCCCCAATGGAATTTCACTGAGTGCGTTTTTACGTGCTTCAATGTCTTGTGGCGCCATGCGAGTTTCCACCCAACCTGGAGCGATTAAGTAAAGATAAATATCTTCATGAGAAATACCTCGTGCCCAAGACTTGGTCATGGCAAGTAGTGCACCTTTAGATGCAGCATAGGCAGCATTCTCAGGACCATCTCCACGATGTCCAGCTCGACTGGCGATATTAACAATGCGTCCACCACCGTTCTTACGGTAGTGATCAATCGCAGACCGACAAATATCAGCAGGCGCTTGTACATTCACTGCCATAACTGTTTCCCAATTTGCTTCCCATTCATCTGCCTTATCCATTGAAAGTGGCGTTGGTAAAAATATACCAGCGTTATTTACCACACCATCAATGCGGCCTGCGACTTTCAAAGCGGCATCGAAAAGTCTTTGCCCTGCTCCTGATTTACTTAAGTCTTCATAAATAAAATCGGCATTAGTATTTTCACTTGCACGACTGGCGTGAGGAATAACTTTAGCACCGGCTTCAGTACAAATCTTAGCCGCAGCGGCTCCAATGCCACGGGAGGCGCCAGTTATGAGGATGGTTTTGTTTTTTAGGGAGAGCATGATTAATCCTGTTTTCCTGTTTAGTCTATTAAAATAATCTTACTTAAGTTTTAAATAATTGCTTCAACTTTCGCATCGACATAAATAATGTCATCGACTCTAGTGGTGATACTTGAAAACCATTTTTTTCGTAAAACCGTTTTGCATCTTCTGAAATAGCATGAACCAAAATAGCAGAGGTACCAATATTTTTTGCAGTAAATATTGAACGTAAAATGGCATCTCTTAATAATTCTTTTCCCAAACCCCGCCCTTGATACTTTTCATCAATGGCCAAACGCCCCAGTACAATCACTGGCAAGGGTTCTGGCATATTCCTAGCTAAAGACTTTGGTGCTATTTCACGTTGTACACTACCACTTGCTAAAGCGTAATAACCCACGACTTTATCTTGCTCGCAAATAACAAATGTTCGACTAGCGCTGTAGCCTTGATTTTTTAAAGCACGTTTTCTTAACCACTCATTAAGCGTTCCATTACCGCACTCAAATTCACCTAATTCATGCTCGTTATTTAAGGCGGCCGGTTTGCTTAATCCCATCGTGAAGGACTAGTCAGTAAAGCTTTTAGTTTTTCAGCATTTGGAATAGGCGCATCTAATGCTGCTTCAAACGCATTAAAAGTTTCTTCGCTGACTATAAATAGTCTTTGATCTAACAAAACATTCTCGGCTTCACGACATGCGGCATTCAAGATAAATGTGCTGCGATCCATATTTGAAAGCTCGGCAGCTTTGGTTAAAAGCTCACGTTGGCTGGGTTCAACACGCATATTAATAGGGGCTGTTTTTGACATGGTATTTCTCTGTATATTCAATAGCTATACATAATAGTGTATCTAATAGCTATACGCAATAAATATTCTCAAAAAGACTTGAAATATTCTCTAAATGTTCTCTATACTGTGCAGAACGTTTGGAGAATATTTTATGAATGAGTTCAATCTAACAAAAACCGCCCGTAAAATTTTAGGATATGTTCAGCAACATATTGAATTGCAACAAGAAAGCCCTACTGTGGCAGAAATTGCTGAAGGCTGTGATATGCAGTCTACTGGTACTGTTCACCGTTATTTAACGCAATTAATTGAGGCAGGTGCCTTGGTTCGGCGCGGTAAGGGGTGGCGAAATCTTGCTTTGGCCAGTGACGAGCCAGTGGAAGAAGAAAACCCTTTTCTTATACCTTTCTTGGGCAAGGTTGCTGCTGGTCAGCCAATTGAGGCCATTTCCAATCATGAAACCATCGATTTATCTGATTATCTTTTAGGTCCTGATCGCTTTGCCCTATATGTAGATGGTGAATCCATGATTGAACTGGGCATCATGCCGGGCGACACCGCCATTATGCAACGTGCTAATACCGCCGACAACGGCGACATTGTTTGCGCCTTGGTTGATTACGAAGATGCCACTTTAAAAACTTTTTATCGCAAACCTGGTGGCGTTGTTGAATTACACCCTGCCAATAGCAGCATGCAGGTACAAATTTACTCAGGTGAGCGCGTACAAATTCAAGGAATTTTAAAAGCCTCATTCCGTAGCTACGCAGCTCCACGTTGGTTGAAATAATTTTTTATTAGATTGCAGTCTGTTAAATAAACGCATTAGAACTTGAGAGAACAAAATGGCTAACCCACTACAAAAAAGAACCTCTACCGGACAACGTTGGGATCGTATGATTGCTTTAGTTGATATGAATGCATTCTTTGCTTCTATCGAACAACTGGATTTTCCTGAATTGCGCGGGCGTCCGGTTGGCGTCACTAATGGCAAGCAAGGTACCTGTGTAATCACTTGTAGTTATGAAGCGCGTAGCAAAGGCATTAAAACCGGCATGCGTGTTAAAGATGCTTTAAAACTAGCACCTGACTTTGTACAGCGCCCTGCACGCCCAGAACGCTATGCTGAAATTTCTACAAAAATTATGAATTCCTTACGCAACATTACACCGGATATAGAAATATTTTCAGTGGATGAAGCGTTTTTAGAATTAACCCATTGCCAACGCTTGTATGAGTCACCACAAGAAATTATGAAACTCATTAAACGCACGGTGTTTGATGCATCAGGTTTGCGTTGTTCAATTGGCTTAAGCGGAGATAAATCAACTGCAAAATATGCGGCCAAACTTAAGAAACCAAACGGTTCAACCATTATTCGCCCTGAAGACGCGGCCAAAGTTTTAGCGGATCAACCCGTTGATGTAATTTGCGGTATTGGTAAAGGTATTCGTAATCACTTAGAAGCGCGTAATGTTTTTACTTGTGGTGACGTTGCCAAAATGCCTATTAGTGAACTGTCTAGTCGTTGGGGCAGCATTGGTCGTCGCATGTGGCTTGCTTGCCAAGGCCAAGATCCTGAAGAACTGATACAAGAAGTCCCTGAACCTAAAAGTATCGGGCATGGCAAAGTGGTACCGCCAGAAACCACCGATGAAACAACCTTAATGGTGTACTTGATTCATATGTGCCATAAAGTGGGCACGCGTTTACGCCGCCATCAATTGTTGGCACAAAATTTTTCTATTAGCTTACGTACTGCTGATGGTTGGATTAAAGAACACTATGTCACTGAACCTACGCAAAACGGTAATGTATTAGTAAAACTCTGCAAAGATTTTTTAGATTCTCGTTGGGAAAATCAAGGTATTTGGCAAGTACAAATTACCGCTTTAGATCCTGTGCCCTTGAGTGGTCAAACCGACATGTTTCTCGAAACCACTGATGAAAAATTAGTGCAACAAAAAACTGATCAAGTTATGGATAAAATCAATGACCGTTACGGGGAATTTAGTTTATGCCCAGCGCCTTTATTAAATCGTTCTACCATGCCAAACGTTATCGCACCCTCTTGGAAACCTTTTGGGCATAGACAAACTATTCAAACGCAGCGTGCTTTAGCGTCTTAATGTCATTTCTACTTACAATTATTAGATTACCAACATGTGCGGCGGAGTGCTTTATCAAATTGACGGCAAAGAAGTTAGAACCTTCTTTCCAAACCCTAAGGCACGCCTGCCTATTCTTAAACGCGACGGTAGTATTGAACCAATAGCCTGGGGACGTCGACAGCAACAAACGGGTCGCTTACCCTTAGGTGGTTGGGCGAGGCATGAGTCCATCATCGCTGGAACCTGGGATAAATATAATCCACGCCCTATAAAAATTGCCGTACTTTCCTTTATGGAAAAAGACCATCTAGGCAAAAGTCATTGGTTTGAAGTCACTAGTGGGCAATATCTGCAAGGATTAATCGTAAGAGACCAACACATCCTGCGTGTTTACGTAGTCACTATCGAACCTAACTTTGAAGACGCAGTGCATAACCGTTGGCCGCGATTGGTTTAATAATCACTTCTTAACAGCTTTCCTAAAATCAACATCAGAATCGGCTGCTAAGTAAATCGCTACTGCGTATGCAGCAACATTTTGAGCTAATTCTTTTGGGTCAATCTTATCTAAAGTATCGTCTGGCGTGTGATGCAGGTCAAAATAATCTCTACCATTTTGCTTTAAGCGAATTGTTGGAACACCCAGCATCGCTAATGGAATAATATCTGGACCACCACCAGCTTCTTGCGAACTTCCGCGAACAATACCTAATGGTCTTAATACATTGCCTATTTCATCAATCAGTGGATTTGCACCTTCATTTACATTAGATACTAACTGCCATATTGTTTGTGCTCCAAAATCTGACTCAGTTGCCAATACATGATTACTTAAATTTGCCTCATGTTTCTTTGCGTAAGCTCTTGCACCTAACAGACCAACTTCTTCTGCTCCAAACATTACTACTCTAATAGTGCGTTTCGGTCGTTTCGGTAAGTTTGCAATTAAAGCTGCTGCTGCGGCAGTAATTGCTACACCAGCACCATCATCTACCGCACCAGTACCAAGATCCCAACTATCAATATGGCCACCAATTAAAACAATTTCTTCTGGTTTTTCGCTGCCAATCAAATCCATAACCACATTGCCACTTCCAACATTACCTTTCCACTCAGAAGCGGAATGCAATGACATAGTAAGAGGTTTACCTAAATTATGTAGTCGGCGTAAATGATCAGCATCAGGAATAGAAATCGCAATTACTGGAATGCTCGCCCATATATCAGCATCACTACTCATCATGCCTGTATGTGGAAAACGATGAGTGCTAGAACCCGCTGAACGAACCACTAAAGCTTTTGCTTGACCTCGTTCAGCGTGTTGCCAGCCTACACGTCGTCGTTGGCTTGCATCACCATAGCCTGCACCCGTTTGGCTTTTAACCATGGTGTCACCATCCACAAAGGCAATTTTATTTTTTAGGGCACCAGGCTCAACGTTCTGTAACTCTTTAATATCACGGAAATAGACTATCGGTGCTTTAATCGTACGTTTACTTGGAGCAGCTCCTCCAAGCGCTGTGCCATATAACTCTTGTGTATATGGAGCCTCTAAAGCGATGTGTAACTCACCTCGGTCCCAAAACGGCATAGTAAATTCTTCGACAGTCACTTTATCAAAGCCAAGTTCTTTACCTAACTTAACGCCCCAATCACGTGCTCGCGCTTCAGCTTCTGAACCAGCTAATCTTGGACCAATTTCGGTAGTGAGTGATTCAACAATTTCAAATCCTAGTTTGCTCTCCAGAGCAGTGTGCATCAAGCTCTCAGCTGTTTCAATTTGAGACTGACTTAAAACAGGTGTATCTGCGAAAGCATTTAAACTTAAAGCACTCATAATTAAACCAGTCACAAAAACTGATGTTAGGGTTTTTACATATTGCATTTACAAACTCCAAAATTATTCTATGGGTAGGATAATAGCTTATCGCATTGCACTCAGCCATAAAAAATGTAAATTATTAACCAGAGCATTAAGCAAGGGTTCAGATAGGTAAGCCTAATATACTTTTTCAAATAAAAAATTCATTTCGATGTAAGAGGACATGATAATGAAAAATATATATTTATTAGCAAGTTTATTAATAAGCAGCCAATTCTCTAGCTTTGCACTTTATGCTGATCATGAGGATAGCTACGCCGACGAACCCATAAATTCGTTGAGTCTTTTAGTACAAGGCGGATACGACTTTGGTGGCGACAAACTTTTAGAAATCGAATACCTTGATGGCTCAGTAGACACGCTCAGGACAGGACAAGGTTTTAATCTTGCTATTGGCGGCGAGTTACGACCTAATGGCTCAAAAGACTTCTCCTTACGCGGTACAGCAGGTTTTCGATATTCTTCAAATCGCGAATCCGATGTTGAAGCTAATATCTACAGTTTTCCGATTGAATTGTCTGCTAACTGGTATCCGAGTCGAGATTTGCGTTTAGGCATTGGCTATGTTGAACACTTAAATACTACATTGGATAGCTATGATTTTGGTGATACAAATTTTGAAGATGCATCAGGCCCAAAATATGAAATTGCCTATAAAGGATTTGCTTTAAGCTATACCAATATTAATTACATCGATCAGGATGGATTTGATTATTCGGCGGATAGTGTAGGTTTATCGTATAGTTTTTCTTTTTAGCTTAAGCAGAAAATAAAAATCCCACTACTGTATACAGTAGTGGGATAAATTTATGGTGGGCCCGGTAGGACTCGAACCTACGACCAAGGGATTATGAGTCCCCTGCTCTAACCAACTGAGCTACAGGCCCTATTTTTTTTAGATTTAACAATATTGCATTGCTAAAAATAAGCTGCGTATTTTACTTAAATACACAGCTACGTCTAGTTTTTTTATTTGCCTTCGTCTAAGAAACTTTTCAATTGCTCTGAACGTGAAGGATGACGCAATTTACGTAAAGCTTTTGCTTCAATTTGACGAATACGTTCACGAGTTACATCAAACTGTTTGCCAACTTCTTCTAATGTGTGATCAGTATTCATATCAATACCAAAACGCATACGAAGTACTTTTGCTTCACGAGGCGTTAAGCTAGATAAAACGCTTTGCGTTGCTTCACCTAAACCTTCAGAGGTTGCTGAGTCCATTGGAGACAATACCGAGAAATCTTCGATGAAATCACCTAAGTGTGAATCTTCATCATCGCCGATTGGAGTTTCCATTGAGATTGGCTCTTTAGCAATTTTAAGCACTTTGCGGATCTTATCTTCTGGCATTTCCATTTCAATCGCTAATTCTTCTGGCGTTGCTTCACGTCCCATTTTTTGTAACATCTGACGAGAAATACGATTCAATTTATTTATCGTTTCAATCATATGTACAGGAATACGAATCGTGCGCGCCTGATCCGCAATAGAACGAGTAATTGCCTGACGAATCCACCAGGTTGCATAGGTTGAAAACTTGTAACCACGGCGATATTCAAACTTATCAACCGCTTTCATCAATCCGATATTACCCTCTTGAATTAAATCTAAGAACTGTAAACCACGATTAGTATATTTTTTAGCAATAGAAATAACTAAACGTAAATTCGCTTCAATCATTTCTTTCTTAGCTCTACGTGCTCGTGCCTCACCTAAAGACAACTGACGATTCAGTTCTTTAATTTCAGTAATGCTTAAGCCGGTAACTTTTTCCATGTGTACCAATTTTCTTTGGATACGGACTAAGTCATCTTTCATTTTAGCTAATGTAGAAGAATGCTTACGTTTGGCTCGAATATGTTTATCTAACCATTCAAGGTTTGCTTCGTTGCCTTTAAAGCTATTAATAAAGTCTTTACGCGGCATGCCTGCAATATCAACACACATGCGTAGAATTTCACGCTCTTGTACGCGGATACTATTAATTTGAGCCTTAAAGAACCAAATAAGTTTTGCCAAACAATTGGTTGGAAATTTTATGTCTAAGAAAAGCACTGAAACTTTTGCACGCGCTTTTTTAACCTCAGCATCTCCCGAACCTTTCTCCATTAAGAGCGGATGAAATTTTTCATAAGCACGTTTCATTTTTTTAAGGTGCTTAATAAGCTCTTCAGGTGGAGCAATATTTTTAGTCGGATCATTTTCATCCGTCATCTCATGCGCTGGAGGAGGAATACGGTCGCCCATCTCTTCCGGTGTAAAATCTACAATCAAATCAACCAGACGCATTTCTTCTTGCATAACTAAATCAAAACGTTCAATTACCCACTCAACCGTTGTTGGCATATTGGATAAGGACACACGCATACGGTTAATGCCTTCCTCAATACGTTTGGCAATCCCAATCTCGCCTTCGCGAGTAAGCAAGTCAACCGTACCCATTTCACGCATGTACATACGTACTGGATCCGTGGTCCGACCAAGCTCTAACTCAAAAGAAGCAATGGCAGCAACGGCTTCATCTTCAGCATCTTCGTTATCAGTAGCAGCGGCATCGTTAAGTAATAACTCTTCAGCATCGGGAGCTTTTTCGCAAACCTTGATGCCCATGGAGTTAATCATATTGATGATGTCATCAATTTGTTCTGGATCAACCATTTCATTTGGAAGATGATCGTTAACCTCAGCATAGGTTAAATAACCCTGCTCTTTACCAAGAGCGATAAGATCTTTAAGCTGAGATTGTGGTTGTGGTTGTGATTGCGGTTGAGACATATGACTACCTAGTAAAACCTAAACAAATTGACTGATAATTCGAAGTCAAAAACAAGAAAAGTATTGGCACAGAAACTTCTCAGACCCAGAGGGGCGAGGAATGTGACTGAGGCACAATACAAACGAGTTATTATACGTTTATGACAGGATTTACACCAGTTAATTCTGTGCGTTCGGATGGTATTTGTGGCTTAAAACACCTTGTAGTATACAAAATTGGTGCTTTTTCCTAAAATTCAAGCGGTATCAGCTAATAAAGTGGCAAGTTCTTTTTTCTCGACTTCATCTAATCCACTCTCACGACTCTTATGCAAAAGCTCTTCTAAGCGCTTTTCGGTGTTCTGCTCCACACTAAGCTTGAGCATTAAATCAGCAAATTCATTTTGCGTCGCTTCTTCGGTTTCCAAAAATACATCACGAATAGCTAAACGTTTCAACACGTCAGAGTGCTTATGGTCACGAAACCTTTCTAACAAAGCGGGTGTAGTTAAATCCGGCTCGGCATGTAATATTTCCAAGACGTTGACCAAGATGTTCGCCCCTGGCATGTCTTCGCTTAAACTTTCGATATTGCTAAAGCCTTGTGCAATTTTTGGGTAATGCAAAAGATAGATTAAGGCTTGCTTCACTAAACCACTTCTATGATCTGAACCTCGGCGAGCACCGCTTGTGGAATTTCGTTTCAAAGCAGATGAATTTTGAGATTTAGGCTTATTAGAAATTATGCGTTTTTGTAATTGCTGTGCGTCTGTTTTTACCAACTCGGCTAAACGCCCAATCATTAAATCTCTAAACACGCCTTGTGGTATTTGATTAATCAGGGGCTTAGCACGTTCTGCCAAACTGGCGCGTGCATCCAAGTGTTGAAGGTTTAAATCTTCACTCAGATGATTAAATAAAAATTCAGATAAGGGCATGGCGTCGTGAACCTGTTCTTCAAATTGCATTTTTCCGAACTCACGTACGTAGCTATCAGGATCTTGTCCATCGGGTAAAAATAAAAAGTTCAATGAGCGGCCTTCGCGCATGGCAGGTAAAGCATTTTCTAAAGCTTTCCATGCCGCTTTACGTCCGGCTCTGTCACCGTCAAAACAGAATATAACTTTGTTGCAAGTTCTAAATAGAATTTGTATATGTTCAGTGGTTGTTGCTGTGCCTAGCGTTGCAACAGCATAGGTTATTTCATTCTGGGCTAAGGCAATTACGTCCATATAGCCTTCAACCACCACCAAACGATCTAGATTGCTGCGGTTAGCTTGTTTGGCTTCATACAATCCATACAACTCTTTACTCTTATGGAATAGAGGTGTTTCAGGCGAGTTTAAATACTTAGCACCTTTGTCATCATCTTTTAAAACTCGACCACCAAAACCAATAATACGTCCGCGACTATCGCGAATAGGAAACATGATGCGTCCACGGAAACGATCATAGATTTTTCCATTTTCGTTTTCACTCAACATACCCAAAGTCATTAAGCGATTTTTCTTTGATTCAGTTTCACCAAAACGACTAAGCGCACTATCCCATGCATCGGCGACCGAACCGACGCGGAAAGTAGCCGCAACCTGCCCGCTCAAACCTCGTTGTTTGAGATAATTTTTTGCTTGTTCGTCAGATTTGAGATGTTGTTGATAATACGTGGTCAAATTTTCCATGGTTTCGTGCAAAGGTTTGGTTTGGCTTTGTTGTTGCGAACGTTTTTCATCACGTGGTACCTCTAAACCCATACGCCCTGCGAGCTCTTCGATGGCATCTACAAAACCTAAATGGTCATATGCCATGAGGAAGCCAAGTGCCGTTCCATTTTCACCGCATCCAAAACAATGATAAAACTGTTTTGCAGAACTTACGGTAAAGGAAGGGGTTTTCTCGTCATGAAACGGACAACAAGCTTTGTATTCCTTGCCGGCTTTACGCAAGGGCACGCGCGAGCCGACAATTTCTACAATGTCAGCTCGAGCAAGTAACTCATCTATAAAGGATTGTGGTATTTGACCGCTCATATAATGCGTATCTTCGCATATTTTAAATTGAGCACTAGCGCTTTAAATAAGCACCTTGATGGATTTGGAGATTGATTAAGCAATATGGTGAATATTAGCCTGTCAATTTAGCTTTAATCATTCCGCTGATTGCACCCGTGTCATCCAAGCCACTGGTAGCAGCGCGAACGATACCCATGACCTTGCCCATATCTTTCATGCTTTCAGCACCTGTTTCAGCAATCGCTTTTTCAATCAAGGCGCTTACTTCTTCTGGCGATAAGGCTGCAGGCATAAACTCACCAATAATGGCTAATTCAGCTACTTCAATATCAACTAAATCTGTTCGGCCAGCTTTTGAAAACTGATCAATAGAATCTTTACGCTGTTTAGTCATTTTTTCTAAAACCGCTAAAGTCCGAGCATCGTCTAATTCGATACGCTCATCAACTTCGATTTGCTTGATTGCAGCCGAGACCAAACGCAAAGTTCCTAAGCGTACTTTTTCTTTGGCTTTCATGGCTTTAATAATTTCGGCTTTAATAGTGGCTTTTAATGACATAATTTTCTCATTCTAGTTTTGTCGATAGTGAATATTACTATTCGGGAAATAAAAAAGGCTCAACGCAACACGCTGAGCCTTTAAATATTTATTTGTATTTGATTAGCGTGATAATCAATACATGCGCTTAACGCGATTCTGCTGACGTGATACTTTTTTCATCTCACGTTTTACGGCAGCCGCTTTTTTACGCTTGCGTTCTTGAGTTGGCTTCTCGTAGAATTCACGTGCACGAAGCTCAGTTAAAATACCGGCTTTTTCACAAGCACGTTTGAAACGACGCAAGGCGCCATCAAAATGTTCATTCTCTTTTACGCGTACGCTAGGCATGCAAATCACTTCCTACGGTGGTTAAATAAGACAGAAATCTGTCTCAGGTCTATTAAAGGGCGCAAATTTTAATCTTAAGAGAGTAAAATTGCAATTCAAATACGAGCAAACTCAACAAAAATGCCGCTAAAGGCTATTTTTAGCCAGTTTAAGCTCAAATAAGCCGCTTAATTCTTTCCAACTCAAGCTCAATAAAGGACACGCATGCGCGTTTTAGGTATAGAAACTTCTTGTGATGAAACCGGTTTAGCGGTTTATGACAGCAAACTTGGGCTGCTGGGGCATGCATTGTATAGCCAAATTGAGATTCATAGGGAATTTGGTGGCGTAGTACCCGAACTCGCCTCAAGAGATCATATTCGCAAACTTGTTGGACTCACTGATGAGGTGCTGGAACAAGCCGACTCTAAGCTTGAAGACATCGATGCGATAGCCTACACGGCGGGCCCTGGCTTAATCGGCGCTCTATTAGTAGGTACGGCCTACGCTAATGCCCTAGCCTACGCTCAGGACATCCCTAGCGTAGGTGTACATCATCTCGAAGGCCATCTACTTGCCCCTATGCTCGAAGTAGAAAAACCAGAATTTCCTTTTTTAGCGCTACTGGTTTCAGGTGGTCATACACTCATTGCCGATGTACGCGGTTTGGGCGATTATGAAATTCTCGGAAGCACTTTAGATGACGCTGCGGGTGAGGCTTTTGATAAAACCGCTAAATTAATGGGCCTGCCTTATCCTGGCGGCCCTGAATTGGCGCGCATAGCCGATGATGGAAATAGCAAGGCCTATAACTTCCCACGTCCAATGAAAAACAAACCCAATTTAGACTTTAGCTTCAGCGGATTAAAAACCGCGGTTTACTATGCGCTTAAAGACTTACAAGCACAGAAAAAAACTGATGAACTAAGCCCTCAAGAAAAAGCCGATATCGCTGCAAGCTTTCAACAAGCAGTTATAGACAGTTTAATAGCTAAAGTAAAACGTGCACTTACGCAAACTGGGCACACTGAACTGGTTGTTGCAGGGGGCGTAGGAGCCAATAAAGCTTTGCGCGAACAACTAAAAGACTTAATGCAAAAAAATAGTGGCAAAGTCTTCTACCCACGCCATGAATTCTGTACTGATAATGGGGCAATGATTGCTTTAGCAGGCTGTCACCGACTACTGGCTGGCGATAAAGAAAAGCGTATGGCACGACCACGCTGGTCAATTGATGACATTGCTCTAAAGTAAACTCTATTTCCCTTCACCAAAAAATAAACTTCGTTACAATACGCCCATGCAAGATACTATTTTCATTAATGAGCTAACGGCCCACGCCATCATTGGCATTTATGACTGGGAACGTCAAATTAAACAACGTTTGGTATTTGATATCGAGATGGGTTGCGATATTGCCAAAGCAGCCGCGACTGATTCCATCGAAGATACACTGAACTATAAAGCCGTAGCTAAACGTGTGACACAGTTTGTGGAAGAATCAAATTTTGGATTGATTGAATCGCTGATAGAACGAGTCGCTGAAATTATTCTGAATGAATTCCCCACTCCTTGGGTTCGTATCACTTTAAATAAAGTTGGTGCTGTGCGCGGCTCAAAAAGTGTTGGCATAAAAATTGAACGCCATAAAACATAAAATAAAGCGTAAACATGACAACTGTATATATTTCGATTGGCAGCAATGTAAATCCCGAACAACACATCCGTAGTTGTTTGCGAGCTTTAGTTTTAGAGTTTGACCACTTAAATGTATCACCCATCTATCAAAACCCAGCTGAAGGCTTTGATGGTGATGATTTCTTAAATCTTGTGGCAAGTTTTGAAACCAATAACTCTGCTCCAGAAATAGCTAGAAAATTAACACTCCTAGAAAATTTATTGGGGCGCCTACGTGCTGGTGAAAAATTTGGTCCACGCACCCTAGATATCGACATTCTTTTGTTTGGCGATGAAGTCATTAAGTTTGGTAAATATACTTTTCCGCGAGAAGAGTTAGTCAAATACCCTTTCATGCTCAAGCCTCTAGTGGACATAGCTCCAAAACTCATTCATCCACAAAGTCGTGAAAAATTTTCCGAACTTTGGCGCGAATTAAGTAAGCAAAAACATACACTTACGGAAATAAATCTCAATAAAATTGGCTTGCCTAATTGCACTTGGCACAAGTCATTTACCTTCTGATAATAGCCTCCAGATTACACCCTAAATAGTTTTCAGCTTGTATTCAGTTACAGCTCGTACACTGTTACTACATTGTAAATTTTGTATTCAGTAGGTATTAGTATGTTTTCTAAACTCTTTAACTTTAAGCGCTCAAGCTTCATTTTAATCGCAGCACTATTCTTCACCCTTAGTGCATGTTCTGGTGAAGGTAAGGATGATTATTATGTCGATGACTTTGTTCAAGTAGCCGAATGTTCCATCATTGGACAAAACCGTTTTGTTTATGACGTTTTAGATCAATGGTATTTTTGGGAAAACACGCTTCCAAATGTTGATCCCGATTCGTTTAGTTCACCGGAAGCATTACTAGACACACTGGTTGCCAACGCGCCTGAAGTTGATCGCTTTAGTTACATTACAGACCAAGCAAGCAGCGACGCCTTTTTTCAAGACGGCGAATTTGTTGGCTTAGGATTTACCAGTAGAAATATTGACAATCAATTATTATTAGCATTAGTCTTTACCGGTAGTCCTGCCGATCAAGCTGGTTTAGAACGTGGTTATGAAATTATTAGTGTTAATAATATCGATGTAGCCACAACTCTTGCGGCTGGCAATAATGTTGATTTTGGTTCTAACACTATTGGTCAAATTGTTGATATCGAATACAAAGACATTGCTGGTGATATTTTTGAGACCAGAATTATTAAAGACACTTTGTCGGTTGATACCATCCCAGTTTCCAGCATCATAGATAACAATGGAGTTGCAACCGGCTACTTACATTTCTACACATTTATTGAGCCATCATCCACGGCACTTGCTAATGCATTTGCTGAATTTAATAGCGCCAATATTTCAGAGCTTATAGTTGATGTTCGTTACAACGGCGGTGGACTAGTCTCAGTAGCAGAATATTTAGCGGGCTTAATTGGTGGAAGAAATACCGATGGTGAAGTTCTAGCCGACCAATTACACAATGCTAAACGTGCAGCAGAAAATGACAGAACCATTCGTTTTGCTGATCAAACCAATGCTTTAGATTTAACGCGTGTAGTTTTCATTACTGCCGGTGGCACAGCTTCAGCAAGTGAATTAGTCATCAATGGCTTAACGCCCTTTTTAAATGTAGTACTTGTTGGCGACACTACTTTTGGTAAGCCAGTGGGTCAATACGGCTTTGATTTTTGTGGCAACACATTATTCCCAGTAGCCTTTGAAACGCTTAACGCCAACTTTGAAGGTGAGTACTTTGATGGCTTAGTTGTAGATTGCCCAGCAGACGATGACTTATTTTCTGAGCTTGGTAATGTGACTGAAAGTTCTTTAGCCGAAGCATTGAACTACTTAGATACCGGAAGTTGTTCTGCAGCTTTAACTTCGCCTAAATCAAGTAAAACACAAGCTCAAGAAAAGACTCAATCGACTGTGATACAACAATGGAAAGCGATTGATATTCATTAATTGGTCTCTTCTCAAGCTAAACTGAAAAGGACAAGTATGCTTGTCCTTTTTTATTGCTCCATCATCCGTCTTCCCTGCCTACGCAGGAAAGACAGGAGGGGTGGGCAGGAAAGACGGGGGGAGTGGTAGTAAGATCAAGTCAAACGTCTACCGCCATCCACCGAGATCACTTGTCCAGTAACATATTTAGCCGAAAGCAAATACACTAATGCTTGCACAATGTCCCGTGGCTCACCCACGGTTCCTAATGGAACACGTGCTAACTTTTCCACTTGAGACGCTTTATTATTTGGACCTTGTTCTGGCCAAAGAATAGCTCCTGGTGCTATTGCATTGACTCTAATCTCAGGTGCTAAATCCATAGCGAGGCTCTTGGTAAGCATTAATAAGCCGGCCTTTGCTGCACAGTAAAGACTATGCTCTGGCATAGGCTGCTCGGCAAAAATATCAGTGATATTGATAATGACGCCTTTAGAATTTTTCAAATGAGGTAAAGCTGCTTGAGAAAGGAAAAAAGCCCCTTTGAGATTACTATTAAATAAGGCATCCCAATCCTCTTCTTTTGCTTTTTCTAATGGCGTTGGATAAAAACTTGATGCATTATTTATTAAACCGTCTAAACGTCCAAAAGCTTTAATTGCTTTTTGCATGCCAGATTTGAGTTTCTTAACATCACCTAAATCAGCCTGATGTAAAACTACACTCCCAGGACGCATATGATTTAGCTTCTCAGCTAATGCTTTTGCGGCTTTACTCGAGTTTCTATAATGCAAAAGCAAGTTGGCGCCAGAGGCATGCAAATTCTCTGCAATAGCCGCGCCAATTCGTCTGGCACCACCCGTGATGAAATAAACTTTATTCTTTAAATTCATAGTATCTTCGATCATTGGGTAATTGTACGCTGCTTATAGAGAAATCTGAAAGTAAAAAGCCAAAACGCTATAATGCCCGCGTGCCCGACTCCTCTGACAAATTAGTAACGCAAGATTTATTCACTCCCCCAGAAGGGATGCCTAGTCTTGCACCGGAACTAGAGGCTCATACAAAAAATATCGCTGATGCCTTAAGTAGCCTGCTTGCAAAAAATGATAATTTCTTATCGTATGCCCAGTACATGCAATTTTGTTTATACCATCCGCAATTAGGTTATTACTCTGGTGGCTTACATAAATTTGGACAAGATGGTGATTTCACCACCGCACCTGAAATATCGCCTTTATTTGGAGAATGCATTGCAGAAGCAATTGCTCCTCTTTTACTGAAGAACTCAAATTGGTCTATTTGTGAAATTGGGCCGGGTCGCGGCGCTTTAGCCGAGGCGATTATTCAGCATTTAGAAAAATTAGAAGCTCTACCACAGAGTTATCAATTACTTGAAGTCAGTGCGAGCTTGAGCGATTTACAAAAACGCCGTCTGGAAAAATTTGAGTCCACGCTAAATATTCAACACCTACAAACTCCTCCGAAAAATTTCAAAGGCATTATTCTTGGAAACGAAGTCATTGACGCCTTAGTGGTTGAACGTTTTTATAGTGACTCTGATGGAGGATTTTATCAACTTGGCGTGAGCATTGAAAATGGGAAATTAATCGAGGCAGCCATTTTAGCTCCACAACATCTGGTAAAAGCATTAGAAAGTTTAGACTCTAAAATTCCTACAAATTACCGCTCAGAAATTTGCCTACAAATCAAACCTTGGTTACAACATATTACTGAAAGCTGCGAGCAAGCCATTATGTTGTTTAGTGATTACGGCTTCTCGCAAAGTGAATATTATTCTGCAGAAAGAACTGATGGAACCTTACGTTGTCATTATCGACAGCATGCTCATAACAACGCATTAACCTTGCCGGCTATTCAAGACAT
>RCMY010000849.1_pt1 | contig 29294 bp, 31 predicted proteins | sample 2041341 | NCBI WGS metagenome assembly RCMY01 (sample SAMN09708234, study PRJNA481090) | Marine sediment metagenome, whole genome shotgun sequencing project. | reverse complement strand
CGTCGGTCGACCCGTCGTTGACAACAATGATGTTTTGAGTCTGTCGCAAGACCCCGTTCAACACCTTTTTAAGCGTACCCATATTGTTGTAGGTCGGCACCAGGACACAGTATTTGAGCTGTTGCATCGTTTCTTGGATGTGTGGGACAGGGGTCGGCACTTGAAGGTTTTTTCATCGCAAAGATAGCGATTCAAACCCTAAAACAATTGCCTTTCGACATCGGTAAAGCTGTCCGATTGGGAAGCATAGTCTTTTACGAAATCCTTAGCGCCTTTATCTTCCATGGAAGTGTAATTGTCGAGGATAAACTGTTTGTCTTCGTCCTTGTTCTTATGATAACCGGTGATTTTGGGTATATTTTCTTGTACGCTCAGACGGATACATCGGATCTCAACGTTCTTGGGTTCCGTTTCAATGGCATATTCCAAAAGTTCCCTGCCATCCTTAAAAAAAGCTTTTTTGTCTTTGATACCCTGTGCATATTTGGCCATCATCGTGGTTACGGCCCCTTTGTAGGCAATCAAGATTGTGTCCTCGTTCTTGCCGGCAGCGATCAGATTGTCGAACAAGGTTTTGGTCGCTTCCTCACTTTCGGATGCTTTGCGATAGTCTTGCCGCACGGTCTCCAAATCTGGAGAAAGGTATCCGGTGGTCATCCATCCTATAAAAAATAATAGAAGTTTTAGTTTCATAGATCAAGACATTATTTTAAAAGTTGCGCTCAATTTTAATGCCAAGGTATCGTCGTAAGAAACGGTGTTTTTCACTTTGACCACACCCTCTTCCTCCGAAATATTAAGCACGACTTGTATCGTTTCGTTCTTTTCGGGATTGATAATGGCCATAAACTTCACATTGGAGACAACGGATAGGAATAGTTCCTTGTCCAAGGCCTTTTCTGTGAGTTCCTTAACGAGTTGAATGGTGCAGACGCCGGGCATTATAGGGTTTCCGGGGAAATGGCCTTTGAACACTTCGTGATCTTTGTTCAGTTTTACCGAAGCGTTTACTGACCCTTCACTTTCACTAAAAGTTTGTATGCTATATAATTTTTCTATTAACATGGTTTGCCAATTCAGTTCTATCAAGTTAAGGTCAAACGGGTACTGATGCTTAAATTCTGTTTAAGGTTATTGTCAAGGGAAATGTTTTATGCAAAATCCGAACATTTCCGGCAAGGTTATCCTTTGTTTCCAAAAATAGAAAAACTACTTTTTCCTTGCCGCTCCCAACGCGTACAATTTTATGCATTCGTCCTTCGGAATGGTAAAAATAATGTTTTTTGGAAAGGATTTTGGTTTCCGAGACGATATCCTCACTATTCTTAAAAGTGCGGAATACCAGTGGGTGTTCGGCTAAAAGTGTTTTAAAATCTCTTTTTAGGATGTTGATGAGTATTCTCCGGTCCATTTCTTTCAAGATGCGGTTCACTTTAAAATCATCTCCGTTAAAAGTAAAATCAAATAATGTATTGCCAATTTCAGTGGTAAAAACGACACGATGTTGCTTTGGTCCCAGTTTTTTGATAATAATAAGACCTCCAAACGATTTATCAAAAGCTTCAATTTTAGCTTTGTAGACAAAGTCTTTTGAAACATCCGAAAAATAAGGGTTCAAGGTTTCCTTTTGGATGGTCTCTACGGATTGAAATGCATTTTTCTTGGGATAGGAGGCACATCCGATCAGTAAAATGGCAAAAACGCTACTGAGTAAAATCCGCATCGGATAGGGGTTGGTTGGTTTTTCGGCCGCTAAAAACAATCTGGGTGTAATCGTCGGAAGGTTCGATCATTTTTACTTCGACAACTTCTCCGGTTTTGTTGAAGGTCATGTGGAATGCCTTGATGAATTCAGCGAATTGCGCATCCTTGGGCGTTAAATCTACCATACTGTTGTCGTCTTTTTTGAAGTAGGATATATCAAATTGGTCGTCGTCGAACAGATCACCGCGAATGCTTGCCGTAATCAATTGGTTGAGCTGTGTAAAAATTTTATTTCCCCCGACATCCATATTGCTTTTGTTGCCGTCATCGTTGATGTACAGCGTTTGATTTTTAAAGATTATAGAGTAGGAAAAAGGGGTGACATATTCCCATTTGACGAGATCGGGCGTCTTGAAGGCCAATTTTCCATTTGATTCGATATCATCGGAAAGAAAATCGAGGTGCTTGTACTGCGTAAAATTGCTGGTAATGGTGTTTGTGGCATCGGCCTGTCGCTTAACTAACGCCTTTAAAGTATTCGCCTCGGCCGGGGTCATTTTGGTTTGGGCGGAAAGGGTTCCTACAGCAAAGAATACCAATAGAAAACTTAAACAGATTCCCGCCGGAGCCTGTCTTGAACGCAGTCGAAAGGCGGGAATGACAAATTTTTTTATTTTTTTACCCATAAGCTTCAATTTGCAACAGCCGTTCCACAGGAACGGATTCTAGATTTTTCTCTTGCAAAAATACCAATAACCGTTCCAAAACGGATATCGTTTTTTCGCTGGTGTCGTGAAGTAGAATGATATCTCCTTTTAAAATTTTGGTGGTTATTCGGTTTAAAATCGTTTTTTCAGAGCGTGGCGTAGTGTCCAACGAGCGAACGCTCCATCCAATAGAATGTAATCCCAGAATTTTTACCGTCTTTTCGATTTGTGGATTGGTCACGCCAAAGGCTGGGCGGTACAGGTTCATTTCCAGTCCGGTCAATTTATTAACTATGGATTTTGTCTTACGTAGCTCGCCCTTCACTTTTTCCAATCCAAAAAATCCGAAGGCTTTGGAATGCGAGTAGGTATGGTTTCCTATCGAATGCCCCTCGGCAAGAATTTGTCTTACGATATCCGGATGGTTTTCAACCTGTTGCCCGATACAGAAAAAGCTCGCTTTGGCTCCAAATTGTTTTAGAAGGTGCAATACTTTAGGCGTAAATTCAGGGTTCGGCCCATCGTCAAAGGTTATGGATACCCAGTTCTTGGCAATCTTTTTGTTGCAATGCAGCGATTTTAAATGATAGTCCCATCCCACGAAAAACGAACCGAACGCCGTAATCAAGAACCAAGCAAGTGCAACTAGAACGTACGCCCAACAGGGTACTGTGACAAAAAAACTAGTAAGCGCCAAAGTCAAAATAAAAATCAGGGCAAGGGGATTGACTACCCTTCGTTTCAACATTTTCGAAGCAACGTAAGACTATGGCTTTCCCCTCGATATTGGTTGTAGATCAATATGTTTTTTGGCGAATTAGCAATAACGGAATTCAGTCGAACCGCATCGGGAACAGTTTGCTGTTTCAATATTTTGTTTCCCAACCAAAAGGCAAAACCGGAGGCGGTATCGAACTCGCCGCAGAGATGTTTAAAATAAACTTGGGGCGTGTTTTTGAACAATCCGTTTGCGAGCCCATCGTAATACCCGTCAAATTCCACATCGCCGTTATAGCCGAGAATTACGACATCTACGGAATCCGGTTCCATTCCGTTTTCCGATAAAAAGGACTGTGTTTTTTCGGAAACTAGATCTTCCGCCAAGGTGTTGTAAGTCTTGATTGCCAAAAGTTGGGCGTAACACGAAGGCCGTTTTTCAGTGGAAAGCGTAAAAAAATGGGCGCCCTCCGAGAAAACCGCGCCTTTGGTGCCAGATTTTAAGACGGACATTGTCTCGGCCGGCTCTTGCTTGATGTGCCCGATTATCCGATGAGTATTTACGTGATGGTCTACAAGTTCGTCTACTCCGCCTACCAGAATATGGTTTGCCTCTCCGTTTTCCAGTTGCATTTTCGCATCCAAAAGAGCCGATTCGAACGAAATGGCGGAGTGTACATAGGTAAAGTTATGGCCCTTGCAGCTCATGCCCAATGCAATCTGTCCGGCTACGGTATTGTGTGACGATTGGATGAATCGTGTAGGGGTCAAAAACTGTTCGTCGTTATTGATAATATCGCTAACAAATTTTTCGGAATCGCCGATACAACCCAGTCCGGTACCGACGATAATGGCATCGATTTCATCTTCTTCCATGGCAGCTTCGGCCATGGCGATCTTGGCACTGACCGTGCTCATTTTTATGCCCTTGGCCATTCTTCGGGCGGCTGCCGGGGGAATATAGGCCTTATAGTCGGGAGCGATGATTTCTAGCACCGTTTCGTTATAGCGCACGATATCCTCCAAAAACAGCGAATTGTCGAAGGTCTTTTGGGCGGAAACGGATCCTATGCTATTGATGTAGACGGGCATTTTTAGTTTATGGGTTTATAAGTTTATGGATTTATAGGAAATTCGCGCTATGTATATCAGCATCTCGTTGGTTTGTTGATTTTTATTCGTCAAGTTGAAAATCAGTTCCGTATTTCTCTCCGATTTTCTTAATATTTTGCATATCACGGTCCAACTCTTTAAACATATTTTCAATTCCAGCAGGCACGAAAGTCACGATTAATTGGACATCGGAATTCGATTCATTTTTCCAGAAATGCTTTTCTCCTTTTTCGATGTTCAGATATTCTCCCGTTTTCAATTTGATTTCTTTACCGTCCACAATAAAGGTTAGCTCGCCGCTTTCAAGATAGAAACCTTCCGCTTCTTTGGAGTGGGAATGAACGGGCGGCCCGACATCTCCTGCCGGAATGGTAGTTTTGCTTAAAAAATATTTCCCATCCGTCTCTTTTCCCGTAGCGATAAAGGTCAGTCCAAAATAATTTTCATGTAACCTATTGATCTTCATATCAAGCCCTGCATTTTTAGTATCCTTTTCTACTTATGGCCTCCCTAACAACTCTCACTTCCTATTTCCCATTTTATACCTTTCTTCATGATTCTTTGGAAAATATCAACGTCGAACAATTCCCCCCAAAACCGAACGAATTGGATAGTACGTTGCGCAGCGGTTTTCTGGTGACCTCGGTAATCGGGATGAGGTCAAATTCCTTCATGGGAGTTTTGTAGTTCAGGTTCGGAAAAATAGTATCATTTTGAAGTGCCAGCACGGAATATACCGCTTCGACCCCTCCTGCAGCTGCTAAAGTATGGCCCGTATAGGCTTTCGTTGAGCTGAAATCTGGCACCTTGCCGTCGAAGACTCGAATCAAGGCACGACCTTCGGAGAGGTCGTTGTTGGGGGTTGCCGTACCGTGCGCATTGACATAGTCGATATCGGAAGGCTGCATCCCCGCCGTTTTTAGGGCTTTTTCCATGGCCAGTACTGCGCCGTCGCCATGTTCGGAGGAGGCTGTTTGATGATAGGCATCGTTGGCGTTGCCGTAGCCAGCAACATAGCCCAATACTTTTTTCTTTTCCTTTTTGACAAGTGCGTCGGATTCCAAAACCAGATAAGCGGCGGCCTCTCCTAAATTCAGGCCTTTTCGTTCATCATCGAAAGGGGAATTGTAGGTGTCGGATAAAATCAACAAGGTCTTGAAACCGTTGATCGTAAATTTTGATAGGCAGTCGGCACCCCCTACAATGACACGATCCAATTGTCCGGATTTAATCATGCGCGCTCCAAGCATTATGGTATTGGCCGCGGAGGAACAGGCGGTGCTAATGCTGGTCACAAAACTTTCTTTGAGCCCTAGATGTGCCGCTATTTTTTTTGTGGAATCGCCAGCGTGCAGGCCCGTAATATGCTGCCTGACGTCGGGTCGATCGAGATAATCGTAGAAATATTGTTCCGACTTGTCCATCCCGCCAACCGTGCTGCCGGAGATCAATCCGGTTCTGGCATCGTTGATGTCCGTAATTCCGGCATTCCTGACGGCTTCGTCGGCGGCGATGCATCCCATCAATACGGTGCGTGAAACTTGATTTTCGGCAAATCCGAGCTTCTTTTCCAACACGGAATTGGTATCGGCGATTTCGCCTACCATGATATCATCCTTATGGATAGTCTCGATTTGCGAAATCCTAGAAATCCCTCTTTTGCCCGCGATAAGCGACGCGTAGTTCTCTGCTACATTGTTTCCAATGGCCGAAATAATGCCCATGCCCGTAATTGCTACGCCTTTCGTCATTGTTGGATTTAAACGGTCTTTACTAAAAGTTAGCGGCTGCGGTGCTCTTCGATGTAACCGGCCATGGTCGCTATCGATTCGAATATCGTTTTGCCTTGTTTTGGGTCTGCCAATTTAATACCGTAATCTTTATCGAGCATTACGATCAGTTCCAGGGCATCGATGGAATCTAGGCCTAGACCTTCGCCGAAAAGCGGGTCGGTATCCTTGATTTCTTCGATGGCAACGTCCTCAAGGTTCAGTTGCTCTATGATTTTCTCCTTCAATTCTTGTTTCAATTCGCTCATCGGGTCAAATATAATTTGGTTAATTGTTGTTCGGTATGCAAACGGTTTCCGGTAGGGGATACGATATATAAAAAAGCCTCGAATCGGTCTTCATCGACATCCACCCATCCGCAGAGAACCTCGTCCGCTTTTCCCGTATGTAATAAACTGTTTGTGTAATCCTTTAGAAACCCCGGATTAAACGCGTCAAAGATAAAAAAACTATTCTCGGAATGCAGTTTATGGCGTATGCTTATTTCTCCGATACAGATATTGGGCAAGGTATAGACGAAAACGGCGGGACTGGGGTAAAAATTGTGTTCATCGGAGATAGATTGTTGGTATTTTCGGTCGGTATCTAAACTAGAAGCCCTGTTGGAAAGGATAATGGCCATATTCCGGTTTTTTTGGGATGAATTCGGTTGCCATAAAAGAACTTCCGTTGCCATAAAGGCCAGTTTGCTCAACCGATCCATCTTAAAGAATTTGGGATAGTCTGTCTTGAAGTGGGTATAAACCGATTTTAAAAAAGAGGCAAAATCGGTGGAAGCATTATTGTAGACCATCTTGCCGTTTAGCCAGACCCCCCCCTCATTTATACGACAATGTTTTTGTATGTGGAAGGTTTCGTTCAAAAAATAATTATGAGAGATTAGCTATAGGAAAATGTACAATTTCATTGTAATCCAAACCATCTCACGTCTCACGTCTCACGTCTCATATCTCTTTTACAGACGAGCATCGTATGGAATTCACCCACCGGCAGGTCTTCCTCTAGGGTCAATCCGGCCTGTCCAATCAGATCGATAAATTCCGTGGCCTTGTACATTTTGCTGTTGCCGTTGGCCAAGGCAGTAAAGTACAAGGATGTCGCCTCTAAGGTAAAGCGGGCATTATCGAATTTCTGGCGGTCGGTATAGGTCTCTATGATGATTAACTGTGCTGCCTGATCCATGGATTGTACGCAGGTTTTCAATATTTTCAGGATTTCATCCTTGGAAAAACAATCCAAGAACTGGCTCATCCAAATAGTGTCGGCCCCTTTGTGAATTTGGGGATTTTCCGACAGCCAATCGATTTCCTGTCCGGATATCCTATTGTCAAATCCGTTTTCCTTTGCGTTGGCCAGGGCCTTTGCCAATTGCCCTGGCAGATCAAAGATTTTAACTTGTACATCGGGGTCGTATTTGCTACAGAGCACCGCGAATTTACCTGTATTACCTCCGATATCGAACAGGGTTTTAGGTTTGTGTCGAAATACCAGCGGAAGTGCTTCCCCAAAAATTCCATCGGAATAAAAATGATCGAATTCGAACCATGATTTTTGTACGTTTGGCGGCAACTGTGATAGGCCTTCGTATACTGTTGGCCAGGGCCCCAATTCTTTAAGACCGCTAGGTTTTCCTGTTTTTATGGCTTCGTGTAAGTGAAAAAGACCTTGGTAACAGACATCTTGAGTGAAATTCAAGTTTGCTTCCGTCATCTTGTTGTAATTCAGAAAGTACCCGATCTTGGTCAGTTCGTAGCCCCCATCCGTATTTTTCTCGACAATATCGGAGCTTTCCGCGATTTCCAGGAGCACACTTAGGCCGTATTCGCTAACAGCAAGTGCTTCAGATAAAGTCTCTTGGGTTACCCCGCCGTCATTACCGTTCTCGAACAGATAATCCAATACCCCTAGTTTACGTAACGATATCGTGGTCTGAAACACAAAGGGGGCAAAAGCGATTTTTTGGGCCTCTTCCAAGGCTTCGATGGCTTTTATCTTTTTTTTGGGCATGCTGGTTGTCAAATTGTTTGGCGTACAAATTTAAGAATTGTCGGTTAATTGGGAAACTTATATGCTATCTATTCGTTTTGAAATGGTTACGCCGTACAGTTTCTTATTTCATATCTTTAAACTCGGAAAAAGGATATTGTGAAACCGTCCAAAGTACGGATTACACTTCTTTTTGAGGCAGAACTCCTTGAATGGTTAGAAGAGAAGGCAAAAGCAAAGCATTAAAACCTTAACGATTATATAGAAGGATTGTTATACAAAGGTGTCGGAAACATACCTAACAACGAAACCAAAAAAGCTATTGAAGAGGCAAGAAAAGGAAAGGGTTTGGAAGAAATCGAAGATTTGGATGCTTGGTTGGACAATTTGTAGATTGATGCTTGGGTTTTAGTTTGACTTGACACTAAACTTTCCTAAAAACCGCCGCCGTATTACTCCCCCCAAACCCCGAGGCCGTTTTCAAAAAAGTACTGATTTGTTTAGGCTTTGTTTTTTCAATGATTTTCAGCGGCTTCGAAACCCCCAGTTCTTGAAAACCTTTCGAGGCGAAAAGGGTATTTCGCTGTAGCGAGTGCATGCCGATGATGGTTTCCAAAAGTCCGGACGCCCCCAAGGTATGGCCAAAATAGCCTTTGAGACTATTCAAAGGGGTGTCGCCCAGACCGGCCCGGTTAAAGGCAATCGCCTCCATTTCATCGTTGTACAGGGTCGCTGTGCCGTGGGCGGAGATATAGTCGATCTCTTCTGGGGATAGCTTAGCTTCCTTCATGGCCGAAGCGATACTGCGATACAATCCCTCTCCGGTGCGCGACGGTCCCGAAATATGGTTGGCATCGTTGCAGGAGGCGCCCCCCAGAATCTGGACGGATTCGTCGACCAATCGGTTATTATCCTTTGTAACCAAAACGCTAGTGGCCACTTCCCCAATATTGATTCCCGATCGGGACTTGCAATACGGGCGGCAAGGTACATTGCTCAAGGCCTGGAATGAATTGAAGCCTGAAACAATGAATTTCGTAACCAAGTCGCCGGCCACTACGAAAACATGGTCGAACTTACCTACATTGATCAATCTTTTGGCGACAACGATTGCCAAAACTCCGGAAACACAGGCATTCGATATAAGAATGGGTTCCGTGGTAAAACCGAAATACCTTTGTATCTCTTTCCCCAAGGCACTTAAATAGGCTCGTTCTTTCGGAAACTTACTGTCGTCTTCCAGCACATCGATATTACCCTTGGTCGTGGAAACGATAAGTCCGACCCGATCGGTCAACTCCATTTCCGATGCTTTTAGGGTCTTGTCTAGCGAGACCATCAGCATCTTTTCCAACCGGGTAAACGGGGAGTCGGTTTTCAATTGGCCGAACGCATCGTTCAAGATATCCTCTGATATAATGGAAGAGTAAAAAGGGCGATCTAATATTTTAGGTTCTTCAACCAATCTCAATCCCGAAACTTCCCGTGAAATTTGATCTACAACGGTAACGCAGTCGAAACCGAGCGATGAAACGATGTTGTTATATGATAGATAGGTACTACTCATCCAATAATTCCATTTTTATTTTCCAGTCCCTAAAAAAATTAGGAAGTATCAAAGACAGTTCCCCACCGAGTTCTACAAAGACCTGTACGGTTTCTCCTATGCAGACGACATCCCCATCGGGGTTCAAGATTTCGTATTTAAAAATCATTTTGGCCGCCGGGGAATCGATATAGGTTGTCTTTATCATGGCAACATCCCCGTAGCGGAGGGGCAGTTTGTGTTCACATTTTGAGGATACAATCGGGGTCGAGAAGTTGTTCGCTTTTTGATCGAGGTAGGAAATGCCATGATGGCGGCCGAAAGCCTCACGACCGTCCTCAAAAAACTGGATATAGTTGCCGTGCCAGACAATTCCCAATGGGTCGCACTCCGCAAAGCGTATCCTGATTTCGCTGGTATGGCTGATTTGTTTTTTCATTTTTCAAAAATTATCTTTTGATAAACCCCATTCAGCGATAGCTTAAAGGTTAATAATTTGGCATGATGGGGTTACGAAAATAATACTGTTTGCTAAACGAGTGAAACTATTCGACCCTGCCTGGGTTTTAAACCCCTCGAATTCGATGGAGTTAGATTCAAACCGCATTCTTCCGCTCATTATATACAATAGAAATTACAACTGTAACGACAAAAAACAAAAATAACAAAGCGATTTCAGGCATCAGTTCCGTTATACCGACATTTCGCAAGAATACGTCATAAAAAGCGCTTAGGCCCCAGTTCATTGGTGAAATATGCGAAAGTACTTGCATGAATTTCGGCATGGCGAACACGGGTACCCAGACCCCGCCCAATGCGGCCAAGATAACCACGAAGGTGGCCCCAAAAGGGGCGGACTGTTCTTGTGACTTTGCTATGGTACCCAATAAGAGGCCGAGGCCTACGGCGGCCAACCCAACAAAAAAGGCCACCAAAAAAAGCAGCGGCAGTTTGCCCGACACATCCAATTTCGGAAGGCCGATCAAGGGGAAAAGAAAAATACCGACCAATAGCATCAAGGCAAATTGAAGCAATGCCACCCCTAGAAAGACCACGGTTTTTCCGCCTAGAAACGTCGCATAGGAAACAGGGTGGGTTCGTAATCGCACGAAAGTCCCTTGAGTTTTTTCCTTGACCATGTTGATGGACAAGGGCAAAATGATAAAGAAAATGGCAAAGAGCGTCCACGCGGGAATGTTGTGCTGGGTGGAATTGGGGATGATTTGCTTTTCACCCCCCGAAGGCACAATTTCCCTAAAAACCAGAAACGGGTCCGTATCGAAGATTTCTTCGGATGGGTCATCGGTCAGTTCTTCCTGAAAAGCCTTGTAGATGGTCTGGGTCTCGATTTTGGAAACCATTTGGTCAATACCGTTTTTGATGGACGTGCGGAACGCAAACTGTGTGGCCGGGTCAAAATAGATTTTGATTTCCTTGGCCTTTAATTTTGATTTCACCAAGGGAATGCTCTCTTCTTCCTCTCCGAATTTTTCTAGAATGTCCTCTACATTCTCGGCGACTTTAAGGTTCAGGTCGTGGGACAGGTTTTTGGGAATGACGATGCCCAATTGATACTTTCCGGTCTGTACCAATTTTTTTACCGACCCTTCGGAAGATTGCATTTGCACATCGAAAAGGGGCGAATTTTTAAGGTTTTCCAGGATGTTTTTTGAGACCTCTCCTTGGTCGTTGTCCACTAAAAGAATGGGGATTTTTGATTCTTTCAGCGTCTTGAACGTGTCATTTTGGACAACGGTTATGGTTACGACCAACAGTAACGGCATTAAAAAAAGAATCGCCAAGCCCCCGAAATCCCTGACTAGCAGTAAAAATTCTTTGTATGTCGAAGCCCAAAGTTTATGCATGATCGCGTAAAGCTTTTCCGGTTCGCGCCAAAAATACTTCCTCGAGGTTCTTGGCGTCTTCTTGTTGAGTGATCAAGGTTTTCGGCGCACCCTTACAGACGATTTCTCCCAAATCGATAATGGCAACACGGGTACAGAACTGTTCCGCTTCGTTCAGGTGATGTGACGTATATAGAATGGTGGTTCCTTCGGCGTTCAGTTGTCCCAAATAATCCATGATGACGTTCTTAGACTGTACATCGACGCCTACCGTGGGCTCGTCGAGAAACAAAACTTTGGGTCGATGTAAAATACTTGCGATTAGGTTGATACGTCGTTTCATCCCTCCTGAAAAGTTGGTAATTTTTTTATGGGCGAAGTTTGAAAGCCCCAAGATTTCGATATGTTCAAGAATGTTTTCCTTTAACGGGTTGCCTTTTAATCCGTACATGCTTCCGAAATAGTGTAGATTTTCGTAGGCGGTCAGCGAAGGGTAAAGGGCATACTCTTGGGGTACGATACCGATCAATTGTTTCAGCTCTTTTTTATGTTCCCTGTAATTTAATCCATTAATGCTAAACGAACCTGATGTCGGCTTGAGTAGCGAACTTAGCATCGAAATAAGGGTCGTTTTCCCCGCTCCGTTGGGGCCTAATAATCCAAAAATCTCTCCTTCTTCAATGCCGAGGTCCAAATTGCGAACCGAATAGTTTTCGGCAGCCTTATATTTTTTGGAAAGTTTTTTGATTTGGATCATAGGGCAAAACTAGTCGAAAAGTGTAAATTCAGGGGTTATATTCCCAAATTTCCGATAATTCGGGGATTATGTTCACCAACTTACATCTTTCAGGTTTTTAGAAACATTAAACCACTTTCTTCAACCGCTTAAAAAACACTTCCTCCCGCTCAGCAATTATATCTAATTGATCGGCAATCTTGTTATAGCCATCGCTTTCACCGCTACGATTCTTGTAGATTCGAGAAGCATCCAACGCAAAATCACGCCATAAATCACCGATTTCGGTCATTTCCTTAGAGAATTTCTTGAGTTTTTCGTTGTTCAGTACGCCTGCGGCTTCTTGCAAAAACGCTGCATAGATATAGCGGAAGCCACCACCACCTGTACCGATTTCCTCTTGCATACGAACGATTTGACCTAAGTAATGATTGGTTTTTTTAGGACCTATTTTTCTCGGCCATTTTCTAATGTTCTTGGCTACCCATCGTATCGCCTTTACGCCAACGAGTGGCACGGGTGCGGTCATATCGCGGCACGTCTGTTTGATGCCCTTGACGATGGCCTGCTCGAGATCAAGTTTTTTGGGAAAGGCGGTGGGATAGTAAATATGGCCTTTAGGCGCAAAGGCCCCTTTGGCAAAACGGACTTTCTCCAGCTGCTTTTCGGTCAATGAGGTCACGTCTTCCATGACGGGATCGCTGATGAGATACCGGCCGTCTTTTTTTCCGTAGACCACCATATTATGGGCATTGAAATGAAAGCGATACTCGTCGGGAAAATAGATCAGGTTGTACACGCCGACCTGTAAACCTACCGGATTGTTGTTTTGCAGATTTTCATCCAATCTTGCCTTCGCCTTTTTTGGATTGCTAAATTTCTCACGCTTTATCTTGATACCGACCCTTTTGGCAAAGCGGTTGAAGACAAGGCCGGGCAGTACCCGATAGGTAAAAACAGGGGCATAGTTCACTTTTATGAAAGGAAGATAGCTAAATAGCAAACCGGATCCGATGCCGAACACCATGGGCTCGCTGACCTCGAAGCCGTTGTGACGCATCAGGTTGGAGACTACCCCGTTTTCACAATGAGCCGCTTGTTTGTGGGAGAAATCTATAGGTAGGGTATCAGTCATCGATACGTTTTAACTTTTCGACCGAAATCTCAAAGACATCGGCATATTTTTGAAGCGTTTTTGCCTTTAATTTACGAAAGACCGATGGCTTAAGGTGCCGTTTTACTCGCCATTGCCATAGGTCCACATAGCTTGCTAGAATGGGGATATCCATCTTGTGCAGTTCCATATAATATTCGATGGGACTTGATTCGTTGTTGAAAAAACGCGCTTTTGCGGCCTCGGTACGTTCTTCGATTTCCTTGATGGCATTATCTAGAGCGATTGACTTGGGTTCCCATCCGGTGCTGAGTTCGGTGGTGTATTCTCCGTTCTCATCGACTGCATAGACCATATCCTTAATATTGGCCTTTTCGAGGTTGCTTTTATCTTGTGGGACTTCCTTTTTTTTCATTGTTTAAGCACTAGCTTACCTCGTGTATAAGAAAATTGAAAGTACAATCTACGATTAAATCGTCGTTTCTAAAAGTGGAGGAGGTTACGGTGCAAACACTCATGCTGCCTGTATCGTATCTGGAGACCAAATGGGCCTTGGTCACCAAAAGCTCTTTAATCTTTGGTAATTCGTGTATTTCTGCTTTTTTTATGGCGCTGATATAGCCTACTATTTTGTTGCTGGCACCCTCTAGGTCTTCATCGTCGAAATAACTTTGACCGACGATCGCCGTACTGGCCTGGGCTGCGTTTTCCATGAGTCCGGTTTCGGATAAGCGACCATCCGTATCTAAAAAGATGCAATCTTCCTTAATCTCAAAATGGGTTACGACTGAATTTTCGTCTATATACGGGGTGACGGTTGCCATTAACATCGGTTCGCGATGGGGTAGAAAGTTTTTTATGTTAATGTCGTACCTAGCTTTTTTCATTTCATTGTGCCAACGCCGTTTTCATTTCACTGGATGCCATCAACGCCCCATTACACACGACTTTGGCCTGAACCAAGGTCACTCCCATAATATCATGTACAATTTCAACCGTGGTCACCAAGGTTTCAGATGCTTTGGGAAGTTGGAATATTTCCGCTTTTTTAATGGCACCGATATAACCCGTTGGCACCGGTCGTTTTAACAGGTAATATTTGTAGCCCGTGTGCAGGGCGATGGTCTGGGCCATATTTTCGATCAGGCCCGGTGCGGAAAAGTGGCTTTCGGTGACCAGTATATTGTCGGTCGGTACCTTAAAATGGGATACAATCCGCTTTTCAGTGTATTCTGCCAGGGTATCGACCATGACAAAAGGATTTTTTTGTGGAATCAGACTTTGGAGCAGTTCTCCAACTGCGATATGTTGTTCCGAACCGTTCATCAGCATACGGTAAGGTAAGCGTACATATACGAGAAACGGGCACTTTCTGGCACGTGGAAGAGAATTCTATCGCCCTTTTTGAGTATTCCGGAAGCGACCAGCTCTTCCAACATGACATAGATCGATGCCGCGCCAATGTTGCCTATGTGTTCAAGGTTAATAAACCATTTTTCCCAGGGCATCTCCACACCTTGTTCCTTCATTTCATCGTATAGCCCTTGTTTGAAGTAGAACGAAGAGATATGTGGCAGATAGTAATCGACGTCATCGGGGCCGATGTTGTGTTTTTGATAGACCTGCTTTAGACTGTCAACGCCTTTTTTCAAAATATTGTCTCCCAAAAGCCGTGTATCCTGCTTCATGGCAAAAAGTGACCTTTTCCCCCATTGTTCGGCCGGTATTTCGCTCCATGGCGTTAGATGGCCGTCATCTTCCTTTTCGGCCCCCGCGTACATGCAGGTTTCCATTTCGTGTGCGTACGAATAGCCGTCAATCCATTCAATTTTCAGAGGGTTTTCCCCATTGGGCGAACCTTCAAGAAGAACGGCGCCGGCACCATCGGAAAGCATCCAACGTAAAAACTCTTTGTTAAAGGCCAAGATCGGATTTTCCTCCAATTCTTTCATGTGGGCGACCTCGTTTTCGAAAACGTCTGCCTTCATCCATGACGAGGTACGTTCGCTACCGGCGCAAGCGGCATTTTCGCTCTGGCCCGCCTTCACAGAAAGGTAGCCGTATTTCAGGGCGTTCATGCCCGAACAACAGGCTCCGGAGGCAGAGTTGATCTCCATGTTCCGATTCTTTAGAAAACCATGTACCATACTGGCGTGCGAGGGTAATATCTGATCGGGGCTGGAGGTGCCGCAGGACAAAACTTCAATATCTTTCGTGGTGAATTTACTGTCGCAAAGGGCTTCTATGGCCGCAGCGGTCAGTTGGGCGTTGTTGTGGGTTACCTTGCCGTGTTCATCGATGGCGTAATAGCGGGTCTTGATCTTGTTGTTACGCAGCACAAGACGCCGGGCCTTTGAGACTTTTCCATTGATAACACCCAGTTTTTCCTCCATATGGTCATTGTCCACGGGCTGGTTGGGCAAAAACTTGGCGATCCTTGTAATGTAAACGTCCTTCATTATGTATGCTTTAAAGCTACGGAAGAGTAGTACTTTCTCTCCTTGTTCCGCTTTCGGGTCATGGGCAAATAAGTGAGCAAAAATACCACAAAAACTATAGGTGCTATGACCCAGATGGCAAATAACAAATAATATTTGAACAAACCAATCCATTTCAGGCGTTTAGGTTCGCCGGAGCCGCCTTTTCTAATGATGAGGTTCGCCCATTTCGAGAACAGCACGTTGCCCCTCTCATCGGTGCGCACCAAAAAGGGATTTACCCGAACAGCATCCAACCGTAACAAATTTTGCTGAAGATCGGAAAAGGTTCCGGCCAACAGTGCTTCTTTGATAGGACGTCCGAATTTTGAAGCATTTTCAATATCCGAATCGGAAACCCCGGGTTTTGGGAAAATTCCCAGGTAACTATCCTTTTTTCCTGACATCATCCAATGTTGAATGGTAATCACGCTGACATGGTTAATATGCCTATCGACGAAAGCGATATGTCCGACCAGTTTGGCATCCGCAGAGACCAATAGACGTTTCATCTTTTCCTGTGCCTTGATCCACATGTTCCGGCAAACTACAGCGGTAACCACCGGAGTATCTTTTAGGAGTTTTTTCGCCCAAGACGATTTTAAAAAGGAATTTATAGGGATGGATGGCGTCAGATACCAGACCTGATACCCCAAAATGACCAAATCATACTTTTTATCGAGTATTTCAGGTTTCGGAGGATGAAACCCAGCTGGAATCTGCAAAAAAGACTCTGGAAAAACATCATAAAACCGCTCCGGTTTCCATGGGAAATCGTATTGGGGTTCGGGTACGATTTCGTAATGGGAAATATTGATCGTATCACCTTTAAGCGAACTGCTTATATTTTCTAGGATAGTCGTCAACTGCCCGGTCTGGGAGTAATGTATTATGAGTACCTCTTTCATTTATTGAAGTTTCTTGAGCTCGGTTTCGATATGGTTTTCTAGCTATTCTCACTCGAAAACCGCATAATTTTATTCTAAAAATTTAATTTCGGGGGGGACACCGTCCCCCCCGAATCCCGCACCACAAATAACCACTAAACATTAACTTTTTTCTTTGTACCTCGTACCTTCCCTGTCTTTCCAAAAATCAAAATAATTGAACCACTGCAACGGATATTTTTTTAAGATGCTTTCCATACTTTCGGTGTATCCTTTCAACAAACCCTGCGCATCCCTGGCCTTGAATTCGGCGGTTTGGGCGTAGAGGTCATAGTGCCGTTTCTGACCTTTCATGAAATATACGAACAACACCGGTAGGTTCAACCGTGAGGCCAACAGATAGGGCCCCATCGGAAAATGCGCTTTTTTGCCCAAAAAGTTTTCCGTTAATGTTTTGGTGCCGGGCAGGTATCTATCGCCGGTAAAAACGACCAATCCGCCGTCATCGATGGCCTTATGGATTTCGAAAATATGCGACATATCCTCCTTTACCACAATAAACTTTAAATGTGATTCGACCGAAATCCGATCCATATAGTCCTTGATATTCTGATGTTCGGCATGGGTGGTCACCATGCTAATATTGGATACGTGGTACCGGTCTTCCAAAAAATAATGCGAGATCTCAAAATTGCCTACATGGCCGCTGATCAGAATGCCCCCTTGATTCTTTTGGAGCAGATTGTCGATATGCTCGATGCCGTTGTGGGTGTAGGTAAATCTGTCACGAAGGCCCGTTGAAATCGCCACTTTGTCGGTTAGGGTCTGCCCGAAGAGGTAATAGCTTTTATAGACGGCCCAAATACTTTGCCACGTTGAATATTCCTGCCTTTTTCGGAAATAGCTATAGGTGTCACGATTGCTCTTCGGGGAGAACAACACATAATACACGATAACGAAGCGGAGCAAAAAATAGGCCGTACCGATACCAAAATGCCGAAGAAAGAAAATGTAGATTTGGTAGCCCAAAAGGGTGCCCCTTGATTTTCCTTCCCATTCGGTAGCCATTATTCGGATTTTGTAAGCGGTTGCGCTCAGCCCAACTTTCTTTCGATGAGGTCGTAAAAATTCTGAAGTGTGTGGATGTTTACAAAATCCTCGCCCGTTAACTTTACCCCAAAATTGCTCTCGACCGCGACCACAAGGTCGACGAAATCTAGACTGTCAAGATCGAGGGCGTCCTTTAGGTTGGCATCGGGTACCAATGATTCTTCCTCTACCTCGAAATCATCGATGAGGAATTCATCTACCTTTTCAACTATAACTTCCTTGGTCATCACCATTTTTCACTAACATTTTTTGACTATCAAAGCGGAATTCGTTCCGCCGAAGCCGAATGAATTGGACAAAAATACGTCAAATTTTTTATTTAAAGTTTTCGTAACAAGGTTAAGTTTTTCGGAGTCTTCGTCCGGATGCTCCAGGTTGATATTGGGGGCAATAAAATCGTTTTGCATCATTAGCATCGAATAGATGACCTCGCTTGCACCAGCCATCCAGCATTCATGTCCGGTCATCGATTTGGTCGAACTTACGTAGGGACCGTTCGCTCCAAAAACCTCGTGTAAGGCCTTTGCTTCGTTTGCATCACCGACCGGAGTAGAGGTTGCATGTGCATTTACATATACGATATCCGAGGCGGCAAGGTTCGCATCTATCAATGCCCGTTTCATGGCCCTTGTTGGCCCCTCGGCGTTAGGTGTAGAAATATGGTCACCATTGGATGAAAAACCATATCCGACAATCTCCCCCAAAATGGGTGCACCGCGCTTTATGGCCGATTCATAGCTTTCTAAAATCAAACTCGCACCACCTCCGCTGGGTACCAACCCGTTTCGATCCCTATCAAACGGCCGAGACGCTTTTTCAGGATAATCTGTATTCGTCGCAAAAACACCCAATCCATCAAAAGTACCCATCGCCATAGGGTTTATTTCCTGCGCTCCGCCTGCAATTATGCAATCCTGTAATCCGCTCTTAATCAAATGATAACCCAGCCCTATCGAATGTGAACCGCTGGCACAGGCTGCACTAACGGTCAGATTGATGCCGCGAAGCTTGAAAATCGTGGAAAGATTCATCGTTACCGTGGAGTTCATCGCCTTAAAAATCGCTCCGGACCCTACTAAAGTGGTATCGCCCTTTTCGCGCATCTTGTCGACCGATTCTACGGTAGATTTGGCCGTACTGTCGTTACCGTAAAGGATGCCGACTTCATTGTTGTCGAGGAAATCTTGATTAATCTGGGCATTTTTTAAGGCCTCGATAGTTGCCATATAGGCGTACTGGGCCTCTTCGCCCATACTGATACGCTGCCTTCTAGATAATAACGATTTGAGATCCGGAGTGTCGACCAAGCCCGTAATCGGGGATCGAAAGCCGAATGCATCACGTTCGGGGTCATGAACAATGCCCGACCTGCCCGCGTAGAGCGAAGTCTTGACCTCATCAAGATTCTTACCTATGCAGGAGTAGATGCCCATGCCCGTAATTACTACTCTCATCATTCTTTTATTGTGGCGGTTTGGTGGTTATCGAAGATACTAAAGTTTGGAACTCTAACGAAGTTTTAGCTTGAAAATTGCCCGTGTTCAGGGAACCCTTATTTTTTATTATTTGAAGCAATAAAATCTTTCTCCTTTATTGGGCTATTAAGCTCTTATCTTACAACTATGAATAGATACCTCCGTTGATATTGATGATATCGCCCGTGATATATCCGGACTTGTCGGAGGCTAAAAAGGATACCAAATGGGCCACTTCTTCGGCGGTACCGAAACGATTGGCGGGAATCATTTTTTTCAATTCTTTTTCGTCAAGAGCCGCTGTCATGTCCGTGGCAATAAATCCTGGAGCTACGGCGTTGACCGTAACGTTTCTTTTGGCTACTTCTTGCGCTAGGGCCTTGGTCGCCCCTATAACGGCACCCTTTGCGGCGGAATAATTTGTTTGGCCCGGAGTTCCTTTTAACCCCGAAACGGAAACCATGTTGATTATCCGGCCGTATTTGTTGACCAACAGCTTTTGTATCAGGTGGTTCGTAACGTTGAAAAACCCGTTGAGGCTGGTATCGATGACCTTCGACCAATCTTCCGCTTTCATCCACATGAACATACCGTCTTGTGTAATGCCCGCGTTGTTTACGATGACCTCGATAATGGCATTGGGGTTGGCTTCGTGCCAAGCATCCAGAACGGATTTTACATTTTCGGCGTCGGTCACATTAAAGGGCATAAGTTCTCCTTGGCCACCGGCCGCTTCGACCGATTTTAGGGTTTCGTTCGCGGCTATTTCATTGCTGTAATAATTAATAAGGATGTGATATTCGGAATCCTTGGCCAACTGAATACAGATAGCCCTTCCTATACCCCGTGATCCGCCCGTTACCAATGCGAATTTTTGTTTTTCCGTCTTTTTGTTTTCCATATACTAAAGATATAAATTCTAGAGATACTTTAAAATACTAGAAAACCAGTAATTTCATCTGAAAACCTGGAAACTTTGAGGATTTATGTCGAATTTGGATGAAGCATTTCGATTTCAGAATTTCTGTTACTTTGTGACCTTTGTGACCTCTGTAGTTAAATCGCCTGGATTGATTTAACCACAGAGGTCACAAAGAAAAGGCACAAAGGTTGTACTCGTAAAATTCCTCTTATTGCTTAACCGTCACAAATGGTTCGGCATTTTCGAACCATTTATCTCCGAGCAGCTTTCCGCTTTTATCCAGAAAGCCCCATCCTTTTTTGGACTTTACCCGGGCGATACCATTGATAAAACCTTTCTCGTTCTTTCCGGCTAGAAATGCGAATCCGACAGTGATATCGTAATCCATCGGGATGACCAGTTTTCCGGTGGTGTCGATAAAGCCCCAGTCCTTGTCCTTTACCGGAGCGAGACCGTCAGAAAAGACCTCCGCATCGCGAAATTGCGGTTCGATGACCATATTGCCTTTCTCATCGATATACCCCCAAGTCTTTCCATTTGCAACAGGAGCCAATCCCTCAGAAAAAGCTCTGGCTTTATCGAATTGTGGCTCGATGATCCATTTTCCGCTACTATCTACAAATCCTATTTTTTTACCTTGTTTTGCGTAGGTCAGTTTGGAGTCTCCGTGGAAAAGCCAAACATCGGTAGCGCCTTCTATCGGATTGAAGCTTCCGTTGTGGATAATGCCATACACTCCGCCTTTTTTTCCATAGACCCCATTGGGCGACCATGAATTGCCGATATCCTCATAATCAGCGGGAATCACTTCCTTTCCCTTGGTATCGATCATGCCCCAAAGTTCGCCTTTCTTCACCTTGGCATGGCCATTCTGGAAATCCTTGATGACATCGTAGGTAGGTTTTAGCACCAGTTTTCCGTCCGTGCCCAAAAGTCCGATTTTGTCGCCTTCCCTGAATTGGGCGACCCCATCCTCGAAATCATAATATTTATCGGAGGAAGGGACCTCTAAAGTCTTACCTGAAGTATCGATATAGTTCCATTGGTCATCCTTTAAGACTAGGGCATATCCTGAATTAAAATATTTGACTTTATCATATTGTGATTCGATGGTCCATTTGCCAGAAGCATCGATAAAGCCCCATTTTTTGTCCTTTTGGGCTGCGGCTAAGCCATCGGAAAACGATTTGGCATCCTCAAATTCGGGTTCGATCACATATTTTGCGGTTTTGTCGATATAGCCAAAATTACCGCCTTCCCTAACCAAGGCCAGTTCTTGGGCAACGGAGGTAAAAGCGGTCAGAGCCAAAATCAAAAGTAAAGTGCTGTTAGTTTTCATAGTAATGAAATTAGGTTTGTTAGGATAAGAGCTAAGAATAAAGAGTCAAGACCAAGTTTTAATAATTGAAGTCTTGGTTTTTGTCTCATGGTCTTAGATTCTATTTTTTTTACTTGTTCTTATGGTTAGTGATAAAATCCTTCACCTGGTTAACATACGGATACATAATTTCGTCTTCCTTGAACGGGGGAACGATTTTACGAACGGCATCGTACATGCTTTTGGTTTTCGAGGATACCTTATCTTTTACATCCAGATATTCGATAGCCTGTACCACGGTAATCATCTCTATCGCGATGACCTCGTAGGCGTTTTCGATGACTTTTTTAGTAATTAGGGCGGCATTGGTACCCATACTCACGATGTCTTGATTGTCATTATTGTTGGGGATGCTGTGTACGTACATTGGATTGCTCAACATCTGATTTTCTGCAGTGGTTGAAGTGGCCGTGAACTGCACGCCCTGCATGCCAAAATTTAATCCCAAGGTGCCCAAATTCACGAATGGGGGAAGAATATCGTTCAATTTATGGTTTAAAAGATAGTTCAACTGCCTTTCCGCGAGCATACTCATCTTGGTTACGACGATTTTTAGCTTGTCCATTTCGAGGGATACGTAATCCCCATGAAAATTTCCACCGTGATAGACGTTCTTTCTTTCCACATCGACGATAGGGTTGTCGTTGGCGGAATTGACCTCATCGATTAGAATCCGTTCGACCTCGTTCAGGGTATCGAGTATCGGTCCGAGAATTTGTGGCACACAGCGAATGGAATAATATTCCTGCACCTTTTCCTCAAAGACCGAAACCCCGTTATTAGCGGAATATAAGTGATGTTCGCGCTTTCGGGTCAGGGTACTATCTTTCAGATGGCTGCGCATCGATCTTGCGATTTCGCGCTGTCCTTTATGTTTTTTGGTCTGGTTAAGGTTTTCGGATAGATGGTCGTCATAGGCTTGCATGATTTCATTGATGGCCGATGAGCAAGCAATCATCCATTCCAGCAAACGTCGGGTGTAGATGGTGTTTACAATACCGATTCCCGTCATAACCGAAGTGCCGTTGATCAGCCCCAGACCTTCGCGCAGTTTTACGGATATGGGTTGGATGCCTTCCTCTTTAAATACCTCTTCGGTAGGCCTTCTATCCCCTTTATAAAAAACCTCGCCTTCGCCGATCAATACCAGAGCCAAATGCGCCAACTGCACGAGATCGCCACTAGCGCCTACCCCGCCGTGCTCGTAAATCAGAGGAGTGATGTCTTTATTGATCAGGACGGTCATAATCTCGATTACCGAGGTGTGCACGCCCGAGTTGCCAAGACTAAGCGTATTCAAGCGGGCCAACATGGCAGCCTTTACGTATTTCGGTGGAATAGGATTTCCCGTGCCCGAGGCATGGCTGCGAATGAGGTTATACTGCAGTTGAATCGTCTCGGAATCCTTGATTTTGTACTGCGCCATGGGCCCAAAGCCCGTATTTACACCATATATAATCTTGTTCTTCGAGAAATCCTTCAGAAAATCGAAGCTTTCTTGCACGGTCTCGATAACCTTTTGGTCAACAGTGATGGACTGCCCTTCAAAAATGGTGTCGTAAAAATCTTGTATTCTTAATTTTCCCTTGATTTTTGGCATTTGCGGTCGGTTGAATCTGAAGAAGCACAATGGGCTTCTGTGTGTGTTTCCTTTAATCGGGGGGCAAAAATAGCGATTTTGATATGCAAATTTATAACAATTAGGTAATGATTATCGTATTTTTACTTTGAATCTCAGTGAGATACTCCAAACTTCAAGAGAAAAATAAGTATTGATGAAAAATGAACATGTAGATGTACTGATTATCGGTGCCGGACCTTCGGGAGCTGTATCCGCCGCCTATCTCCATAAACAAGGCTTAAAGGTAAAGGTCGTTGAAAAAAGTAAGTTCCCAAGATTTGTTATTGGGGAAAGCCTTTTGCCGCGTTGTATGGACCATTTTGAGGAAGTCGGACTTTTAAATGCCCTCAAGGCACAAAATTTCGAGGTCAAGGGAGGCGCCCGGTTTATGAGGGGGGATAAAATCTGTAATTTCGATTTCAGTAAAAAATTTACAGAGGGATGGAACTGGACGTGGCAAGTGCCGCGGGCCGATTTCGATAAGACCTTGACGGATACTTTAACCGGATGGGGCGTAGATATCGCTTTTGAACAGGAAGTCGTTGCGGTGGACTTCGTGGGAAGTGATTCGACAACTACGATTAAGGATGCAGAGGGCAATCTATCGACAGTTTCCGCTAAATATATTGTCGATTCCAGCGGTCACGGCAGGGTACTGCCGCGGTTGTTGGATCTTGACAAGCCATCGGAAATTCCCAAACACTCGTCGATTTTTACCCATGTCAAGGATGTAAAACGCCCTGAAGGGGTTGAGGGTACCATAATTACCTTTGATATCGTAAGCCTCAAAACATGGCTTTGGGTAATCCCCTTTTCGAACGGATATACCAGCATAGGCTACGTTGGTCCTACCGAGTATCTAGAATCCTTCGCAGGCGACAATACCAAAAAACTTCAGGAAATGATGAAGTTGTCGGACTATTATTTTGACCGCTTCGATGGCGTTGATTACGAATTTGAGCCGAAAATGATTAAGAACATCGCCAAATCCGTTAAACAGCTCTACGGAGATGGCTACGTGCTAACTGGAAACAGTGCAGAGTTCTTAGATCCTGTATTTTCATCCGGAGTAACCTTTGCCACAGAGTCCTCTTTGGTGGCCGCTAAATTGATAACCCGACAATTGAACGGCGAAACCGTCGATTGGGAAAACGATTACGCCGAACACATGAAAGAAGGCGTGGAGGTTTTTTCTACCTATGTAAAGGAATGGTACACAGGAAATTTACAGACCATCTTTTTCGACAGCAACGAAAATCCCGTAATCAAAGCCCAGATTTGTGCGGTGTTGGCCGGCTATGTTTGGGATAAAACCAATCCGTTCGTGAAGAACCATCATCGATTAATCAAGACGGTGGCGAGGGTCGCAGAGCTTGAAAGGGGGCTTTAAGGGGTTTCCAAAACCTGGCCTATAGTTGTTGAATCCCAGACGTCTTTGCGAGGAGCTGGGTAGGCTGCTGAAGTTTGGGAGAACGTATAAGGCGACGCGGCAATCTGTTTAGCCTAATAGGATATTGAACAGATTGCGTTGTCGCCGTGAACATTTGTGCTTGGGAGAATCTTTTCGAAGGCTCCCCTTCTATCAAGCTCAGGGACCGCTCTCAATGACTCGTTCCTAAAAAGCCTTCTTTTCTAAGTCTTTGGCAAATGTTTTGGCCAACTTTGCATAACATTCTGAAATCCGATACCCAGAATCGTAGTCATTGCCAAAAGCTCCTCCACCTTGAACATCTTTATAACTTCCTGAGAACAAAACATTTGATTCATTGCCGGTTTCAAAAACGGTTATGGTCGCATCGATTTCGGCATTGTGCCGCACAATGCCCACATTGTATCCGGGATACAATTTTGTGGTATGTATCTTCATCGTATAATCGGCTTCCTCTTCTTGAACTTTTACAGCGGAGTCTTTGAATCGTTTGTTAAAAGATTCAATAAATTTCGGATGATATCTGTTCGGGCGATCATCGAACCAAGATTTTTTGAACCGCTCACCATCTCCTGCCTCCTTTTCGTCGCGCTTATCCATTTTATCTTTTAAAAAGGCCTCTTCATTGTCGAATTTCGGAATCTGAATATCGGTATAATCGAATTCCATCATATACACTTTTATGTCTTTTAAATTCTTGAGATCGCCTTCCTCTACTTTTAGTTTTTGGGCGAAGGCTGTGGTACAGACCACTAGTAAGGCGAGAGTTGCAAATTTTTTCATTTCATTTTTAATTTGTGGTTGTTATTGTTTTTTGCTAATCCTTGTGTGCAAGGTAAAAAAAAATTGTTTGTGGGCTCGTCATTGTGAGGAGCGGTGCAATCGGTTGAAGCTTGCATAGTGGGAAACACGACTCGACAATCTATCTAACATCCTAGAAAGCTCAACAGATTGCCGCGTCGCCACTGGCATTTTATAAAGGGTGAATTACAGGCGGCTCCTCGCAATGACGTCAATCGTCAACAGCTGCAAATATCATTTGCTTGAACTTCCACCCCGTGTCGTCGGAAACATCGCCCTGGGTCTGTTTCATCAAGATACCGATTATTTGCTCTTTTGGGTCCGCAAAATATTGGGTGTTGAAATAACCGCCCCAATCAAAGGTGCCGGCACTGCCTATTCCTCCTAGATCCTGTCCGCGTTGGCTGACGACACCGAACGCCAGGCCATAATATTCGTGTTCCCCACTAAACAGGTCATCGGTCTGGTTGCCCATGATGCTCTGTACCGTTGTTCTGCTAAGAATCCGTTTTCCGTTCAGTTCACCGTTGTTGAGGTACATCTGCAAGAAGGTAGCATAATCTTTTGCCGTACTCGAAAGTCCCGCCCCACCGGAAAAGAAACGTTTGGCCCCTTTAATCGGATAGTCGGTATCGTAAAAAGTTTCAGGATACTTTTCCCATTTTCTATCCTTAATCTGTTGAACCGCTACCAATCTATCTTGTTTTTCCTTTGGAAGGTAAAACCAGGTATCGTTCATTCCGAGAGGTTGAAAAATGTGGGTTCTTAAGAACTGGTCAAAGGGTAGGCCGGAAATCACTTCGACGAAATAGCCGAGCACGTCCAAACCCTCACTATACGAATAAGCATCGCCGGGGTTATGGTGCAAGGGTAATTTGGCCAATTTCTTTACACTTTCTCCGATAGTAATATCCTCGATTGTAAACAGATCCGTAACACCCGCTTTGGCATATATTTTCTGAAAACGTTCATCGCCGTCGATGACCCCGTATCCCAATCCGGAAGTATGGGTGATCAAATCGCGGATAGTAATCTGATCTTTTGCAGGTTTTACAGTGTAGGTGGAATCGGCTTCATTGAAAGTGTCGAGAATTTCCGCTTCACCGAATTCGGGAATGTACTTTGAGATGGGGTCATCCAATTGGAATTTTCCTTCCTCCCAAAGCATCATCACAGCGGTGGAGGTAATCGCCTTGGTCTGCGAGGCTATCCGGAAGATGGCATCCTTTTTCATCTCCTTTTTTTCCTTGTTGTCCGCCATGCCATAGGCGTTATGGAAAATGATTTTGCCGTTTCTGGCAATAAGGGCCACTGCGCCTGGTACTTGATCTTCGGCTATGGCGTTCTTGAGCATCGCATCGATTTTGGCCAGGCGCTCTTGGGACATGCCGACACTTTCAGGTGAAGCTTCCGAAAGCGGGGGAGAGGTTTGGGCGGATTTTGTTTGTGCGGAGAGGGAGAGGGTTATGAGGGTTATGAGGAGGGTTGTGATTGCTTTTTTCATGGTTTTCATGGTTTTCGTGTTTTCTGTCTTGAACAGGATTACAGGATTAAAGGATCGGAGGTGTTTTTCTATGGGATGATTGTTCACCCTATATCGCCGAAGCGCAGTAAGTTACAAATTGGCGTCAATTTTTTTTGACAGTGCTTTGGCGTACCTAAAGGAAGCCCAATCAAAAAAAGGAAAAGACTATGGAATCGCTTCAATAGGATACATGGTTTTTGTATTTCCTTCAACATCGGTAAACTTGACTTTCTTTATTTTTTCGGAAATTACGACAACTCGACTGCTTTGGGAAAGATAGCCGGAACCATAATAGAATTCCATTCTATACTTTTTACCGTTTTTCAGTTCGATTTCCGCAGATTCGGTGTCTGATTTGGGGGTGATCCATTGGTTTTTTTCAGCTTTTTTCCGTGATTCAAACAGCTTTAAGGGCGCATCGTTGTTTGCCGACAAAACTTCATAGGCTCCCAAGGTACTCTTCATAAAAGCTAGGCCGCTGGCATCGTGTTGGTTCACGAAGCCGCTGGCACCCAACGACAAATTTTCAAAAGTACCGTTGCCCATACCTTTTAAAAATGCGCCCAAAAAGGCATCGTACCTGCCGGTAGAAGCTTCTGTGGCATAGGAGTTGCCGGTTAGAATCGCGTCTAGGTTTCCATCAAAATCGAAATCTGCAACTAGTACACCCTCGATTGGGGCGGTCTGCAATTGCAATGGCAAATTACGCAATTCGAATTTCCCATCTCCAAGGTTTTCCAGATAACTGCTTGCAAAATTATGACTTTTAACGATATAGGCGGCTTCAAGCTCTTCGGGCAAAAAAGCTTTTTCAAAAGGAGTATTCGCATAAGTCGCATAGGTCTGAAAACGGCTCTGCATGGCATTGATTTGTCCGACGATTTCGTCCCTGGAATGCACCAACTGGTTTTCGCCGTTGATATATTGGCACATTATGGGATCGATTTGCCCGTTGTTATCGTAATCGCTGGCATAGATGCAGAGCGGATGTTCGGCAGTTGCCCGATACTTTGTATTTAGACCCAAGTTACCCAAAATATAGTCCGTATCGCCATCTTGATCGAAATCTCCGCCGTTGATACTGTTCCACCAACCTTCGGATTTGGTCAGTCCAGGAATGTTCTCTTGAAGTACAAGTTTTCCGTTTTTGTTATGAAAGACTGTAATGGGCATAAATTCACCGACAGCTATAAGGTCGGTCCATCCGTCGTTGTCGTAATCCGTCCAAAGGGCCGAGGTTACCATGGTCAGTTTTTCCCAGCCTTCTATCGAGTTTCCGATATCGAAAAGCTGGGGCTCAGCGGCGTTTGAACGGGAACGATTTTCCAACAGATAACTTTTTGCGGGCATAGGATAGGTGCCAGGACTTACGCGGCCGCCCACAAAAAGATCCAGATCGCCGTCTTTGTCAAAATCGTTGGCCGTTACACAAGACCCGCTTGCTGTGATTTCGGTTAGCGTATCAGATTTTGTAAAATGCCCTTCACCGTCGTTGAGGTATAGGCGATCTTGATATATTTTGGGATCGGTAGATGCTGTAACACCTCCACTGACTACATAAAGATCCTGGTCGCCATCTCCATCTACATCGAAAAACAAAGCGCCCATATCCTCGAATTCGGAATCGATGGACCAGTCTTGGGATTCAAAACTACCATCGGGATTTTGAAAAAAAAGTTGTCCCGATTGACCGGACGCACCACCTACGTAAAAATCTTCCCGCCCGTCGGAGTCAATGTCGGCTACCGCTACCCCAGGCCCGTTCCGGGAATGCATGTGCGGAAGAATAGGCTGTAATTTAAAATCGACAAAATTATCTTCCCTATGTACAAAAGATACCCCTAAACTGTCCGTCATTTCAGTGAACAAGGTATTTTTAGATCGGTTTTCCACCTTGGATTTGGATATGTTGCCCTGTGATTGTTCGATTTGCAAAAGTTGATCGGCGGGAACGTTATTTAATTTTTGGTAGCTTCCGTCAGGCCATGTAATTTCAAGAGTATCTATTCTTTGGTTTTTTCCCAAGCCGAAGTGGATGATAGGGTCAACGCTCGATTCATAGCCTCTACTCAAAAAGTGTTGATAATATTGGGTGCTGTCAGCGATAGTGATTTTTAACTTACTTCCGATACCGTCGCGATTGCTTGGTTTTCCCTCCAACTTTAGGCGTAGAAAATGATTGTCTTGTCGTTGATCGCTCAAATTTTGATAAACAAACGCGGGTTGGTTTACGTTATTGACTAACAGATCGAGATCACCATCGTTGTCAAGGTCGGCAAAAACAGCACCATTGGAACAACTGGGTTCCTTTATGCCCCAGGCCTCCGAAACCTTTTCGAAGGTCATGTTGCCCCTATTGCGATAGGCGTAGTTTACCAAATCCGCTTTTGGCAGTTGTTTTATTGAGGCCAG
>RCMY010000848.1_pt1 | contig 29329 bp, 28 predicted proteins | sample 2041341 | NCBI WGS metagenome assembly RCMY01 (sample SAMN09708234, study PRJNA481090) | Marine sediment metagenome, whole genome shotgun sequencing project. | reverse complement strand
AACGAAACTTCACAGTGGGCACTTCTCCTCATGAAGGGATGTTTCACAGAACAATGTCAGTAGTAGGTGCTGTGGATTGGGGACAACACAGCGTTTGGGCAGCGTAGAGGCACGACGTGGCCTCACAGGTGATGGGACCATGATGCACAGGTTGGGACTTACACGAGTGTGACGCGGTGGACAACGTCGCGTTGTCCCCTTTTCGTTCGTGATGTGCACCCACGCGCGTCCCCCGCGAATCGTGAGTTGTCCACCGATATTCGCGCGTACACGGGATGCAGTCGCGCGGGGAGTGACGGCCACGTCAGGCCTTCAACTGCTGGAGGAGGTCGGTGACCTGGTCGTAGATCTGCTTGCGTTCGCTCATCAGCCGCTGAATTTTCTCATTGGCATGGATCACGGTGGTGTGATCTCGACCACCGAAGAGGCGGGCGATGGCGGGATAGCTCAGGTCGGTGAGCTCACGGAAGACGTACATCGCGATCTGACGGGCAGTCACGAGTGGACGCTGGCGGTTCTTGCCCTTGAGCGCTTCGACGTCGAACTTCAAGATGCCGGCGATCTCGGCCAACATCTCTTCGTCGGTGCGATGTTTGGGCTTGGTGTCGACCATGAGGTCGGCGAGCTGCGCCTGGGCGAGTTCGGTGGTGATCGGCTGGCCGCTGAGGCTGGCGTAGGCGGTCACTCGGATGAGGGCGCCTTCGAGTTCACGGATGTTCGTCGAGATGTTCGTCGCGATGAAGTCGAGCGTCTCGTTCGGGACCACGACTTCATCGCGCTCGGCCTTGTTGCGCAGGATGGCAGTACGCGTTTCGAGGTCGGGTGGCTGGATGTCGGTGAGCAGGCCCCACTTGAATCGGCCGCGCAGGCGTTCTTCGAGGGTGGGGATGGCATCAGGCATTCGGTCGGAGCTGATGACGATCTGCTTGTTTGCGCCGTGGAGGGAGTTGAAGGTGTGGAAGAACTCCTCCTGGAGGCCTTCCTTTCCCGCGATGAACTGGATGTCGTCGATGAGCAGCACGTCGATGTCCCGGTAACGCCGGCGCAGCGCATTGGTCGTGTTCTGACGAATCGCCTCGACGTACTCGTTCATGAACGTCTCGGTCGACACGTATCGCACCTCGTGGTGCTGATAGTTGTCATGGACGTAGTGGCCAATTGCGTGCAGCAGGTGCGTCTTGCCGAGGCCCGCCGAACCGTAGATGAACAGAGGATTGTATGATCTACCAGGTGTTTCAGCGACTCTGAGCGCAGCAGCGAGCGCGAACTGGTTGGAGGCACCCTTGACGAATTCTTCGAAGGTGTAGCGGGGATTGAGCCCGGCGGAGTCGACTGCAGCGCGCTGTTCATCGGACATGTTCGACGTGTTGGCGGAGCTGGACTGACTGTTCGTGTGATCGGTGCCGTGCTGAGAAGCTGGGATGGTGACATCGGATCCCATATGTCCCGAGGACGTTTCGGCGGAGGCAGAAGTCGCGGTGTGGAACGGGTCGGACTCGCGGGGGTCTTCGACGGCATCGCTGGCCGCGACGTCGATGTCGATCGTGCGATGTCCCTGATCGACTTCGCTGAGCGCGTCGGTCACGAGAGGGAGGTAGCGGGTGAGGATACGATCCCGCACATAGGCGCTGGGAGCCAGGAGTCGCAATGTGTCGGGCCCGGCGTCGAGCGGCACGACATCTTGGAACGTCGAGAACCACACCGATTCGGCAAGTTGCGAACGGAGAAAAAGGGTGACCTGCGTCCACACGTCATTGGCGTCACTCACCAGTTTTCACTCTTTGGATCGGTCTGCACATGGGGAGCGTCATTTCTGAAGTCAGCTTGCCGTCCACACAGTTGTCCACAAGATGTGGACATCTCGACGATGGAGGGCGAGCGCACGAACCTAGCAGCTGGGAAACGCCACGAAAACTCCACAGGAAAGAGCTCCTGACCAGTGCTTTTGTCAGCCTCAGCCGACTGTGGACAAATGACATCGGTGTGGTTCGGCGCCGGCTGGGGACGAGCTGCGGATGAACGGTGGACGACATTCCGAACAATGCAGAGGTGCAGCATCTCCAGTGGGCGCCGTTCCCGAGCCCACTTTCCGAGCTTCTCTCGATCCGGTTGCTCTGCTCTGTGAAATCGCCGGCAACCGTCTCCGAGCAGTTCGCGATGAGAGACCGCGTTGGGAGACGCATCGAACGCGCCGTAGCATTGTCGGGTCAGTCCGCGACGCGGGCCGGAAGCTCACGCTCGCAGCGTGCAGTCGATGGCTCACATCAGCGCGCGGAGCATGGCTCGAATCGTCCGAAAGAGATCGTCGTGAAGCGTACATTCCAACCCAACAACCGACGCCGGAACCGCAAGCACGGTTTCCGCGCCCGCATGAGCACCCGGGCGGGTCGCGCCGTGCTCAAGTCCCGCCGGGACAAGGGCCGCACCCGCCTGTCGGCCTGATCCACCAGCTTGATCGATCGGATCCGTGATCGTGACGCCTTCGTTCGCCTCCGGCGTGACGGCGTTCGCGTCCGGAGTGCACCCATGTGGTGCTCGTTCGTCGCTGACCACGACGTGTCGCCACCACAGGTGGCGTTTGCGTTCAGTCGCGCCCTCGGTAATGCCGTGATCCGTAATCGTCTTCGGCGCCGCCTGCGCGCCATTCTGTCAACACACGACCTCCCGAACGGCCTGTTGCTGTTCGGTGGTCGTCCTCCGCTGGGCGAACTGACGTTCGCCGAGTTGGAGACTCGTGTCGCTGCCCTTCTCGATGCAGCTCAGCACGCCCGAGCCCGGACATGACCTCGTCGCAGACCGCTGCGGCACCAGCAACACGACGCACGGCGCCGGCGCCGACGGACACCGGAGCGCCGACGTGCGACAGCAATCCTTGCCCGGGGTCGCAGTTCTCGGGGTCGCAGTTCTCGGGGTCGCAGTTCTCGGGGTCGCAGTTCTCGGGGTCACAGCTCCTGGAGAGTCAACGCTCGGATCCATCGCTCTCGGTTTCATCACCGTCAGGATCCTGGTTGCTCCGCAGATTGCAAGCCGGCATCGTCTTGTACCAGCGTGCACGGGAGGGTCGCCCTTCTCCCTGCCGCTTCTTCCCGTCGTGTTCCGCCTACGCCCTCGAAGCGCTCGAGGTCCACGGAACCCGGCGTGGTGGCTGGCTGAGCGTTCGTCGTCTCATCCGCTGCCGTCCACTCGGCCCGTCGGGTTTCGACCCGGTACCCGAGCGTCACTCGATCCATCGCGCTGCAGTTGATGCTGTTGATGATGCTGCAGTTGATGCTGTTGATGATGCTGATGGTCATTCTCTGACAGGAACGTCCGATCACGACGACTCCTGTTCCACTCCCTCCCCCACACTGAAAGGCGGCTGACATGTTCGAGATCCCCGCTGGACTACTCGCCTGGTTCTACCAACTGACCGACAGCTACGTCATCGCGATCGCGTTGATCGCCGTCGTGGTCATGGCGATCACGACTCCGCTCACGCTCAAGAGCACCAAGGGCATGCTGGAGATGCAGCGGCTGGCGCCGGAGATGCGCAAGTTGCAGAACGAGCATCGCAACGATCGCCAGAAGCTCAACGAAGAGATGATGAAGCTCTACCAGGAGCACAAGGTCAACCCGGCGGCGTCCTGTCTGCCGATCGTGGCGCAGATGCCGATCTTCCTCATCATGTTCCGCATCCTGCGCGGTCTGGTGTATCAACCGTCTGATGCCAACGGTGCCGCAGCGGTCTCTGCTGCGACATTGCGGGCGATCAACGGCACCCACGACTCGGTGCAGGGCTTCATCCCCCGCTACCTGTCGATCGACACCGATCTGTACCAATCACTGTTCGACAAGACGACGATGCCGTCGTTCGGCCTCGACCTCGATCTGTCAGCAGCAGATGCCGTCGGACAGGGAATCGGCAAGGGCCTGATCTACGTCCTGCTGGTGGTCGCACTGGGTGCGCTGTACTTCGGTCAGCAGAAGATGGTGGCCGCTCGCGCCACGATCAGCCCGTCGATGTCACCGACACAGCAGAAGCTGATGCAATATCTGCCGGTCTTCTTCGCCGTGTTCCAGATCTTCTTCCTGTCGGCGCTCGTCGTCTACTACATCTTCCAGACGCTTCTGCGCATCCTGCAGCAGTTCTACATCACCAAGAAGTTCTACGGTCACGATGAATCGCTGGGTCGCCAGGCACAACGTGCCGGCGAAGCAGCTCGCGAGGAATCGAAGAAGAACGGTGAGTCCGGTGGCATGTTCGACCAGATGAAGCGCGACCTCAAGGGTGCTCGCGACGACTCGAAGGACGCCGTCAAGAAGAAGACCGATGCCCTCGACAAGAAGGCCGAAGACACCAAGAACGCCAAGGCGTCGCCGGTGACGAACAAGCGCATCACGCCGGCAAAGAATCGTCCCGATCCGTCGGGCGCAGCAAAGGGTCGGCCCACACCGACCCGCAAGGAAGCCGAGGCAGCACGGGCCAAGTCCGCCCGGCCGAAGTCGACCAAGAATAAGAAGAAGCGCTGACATCCGTCAGCGTCACGAACCACAACAGATCGTGTGTCGACCGCATGAGGCGGCGGCCTGTCGAAGAAAGCAGAAATACTGATGGAATGGGTAGAAACCACCGCAAAGACCCTGGAAGAGGCACGCGAAGCGGCCCTCGATCAACTGGGTGTCGGCGCTGACGAGGCAGAGTTCGATGTCGTCGAGGAGCCGAAGCCCGGCCTCTTCGGCCGGACTCGTGGCCAGGCTCGCCTGCGCGCCCGAGTCAAGCCGACGCCGGCACGACCCAAGCAGGAACGTCGTCGCAAGTCGAAGGGTGATGCCAAGAGCAGCGCACCTCGCTCCGACAAGCCCGCCAAGAACGCAGCGGCGTCGAACGATGATGACATCGATGACACGACCACCACAGGAGATGCTGGGGACAACAGCACTGGCGAGAACGACGACAACGGTGAGGGCAAGTCCACTCGTCAGCGTTCGAGCCGCGGCCGGGGTGGCTCGGGTTCTCGGAACGGCAACGGATCGAACAACAACAACCAGGAGAAGCGAATGAGCAACGACGAGCGTCCAGAATCCACGGTGACTCCGCAAGAAGTGGGCGACGCTGCAGTGTCGTTCATGAACGACCTCGTGACTGCGTTCGGCGCAACTGGTGAAGCAGAACTCACCATCGACGGGACCGAACTCGACGTGCAGGTGCATGGTGACGACCTCGGCCTGCTGGTTGGTCCTGGTGGCCGCACCCTCAATGCGGTGCAGGACCTGGTTCGTGTGGCTGCACAACGCCGACTCGGTGACCATGAGACGCGCCTGCGGATCGACGTGGCCGGCTATCGCGAGCGTCGCACCATCGCGCTCGGCAAGTTTGCCGCTGATGTGGCTGCGCAGGTCCGTGAGAGTGGCAGCGCTCGCTCGCTCGAACCGATGACCTCGGCCGATCGCAAGGTCATCCACGATGCGCTCAATGAAGAGGACGGCGTCATGAGCTCGTCGTCCGGCGAGGATCCGTACCGCCGGGTCATCGTCGAGCCGGCCTGATCGAGGCTCTCACCCTGACATACTCGACGCCGTGAGCAATCAGACTCCCGGTGTCGAGGTCGAAGAAGAACTGCTCGAGGCGCTGGGACGATCCCAGCGCCTCGGTTTTTTGGGGGACCGAGCGATTCCGGAGGTGGTCGAGCATGCTCGGAGCTTCGTGGCGGCGCTGGCGGAGGTGTCCGGCTCGGTGATCGACCTCGGGGCCGGCGGTGGTGTACCCGGCCTCGTCCTCGCGGTCGACCGACCGGATCTGCGGATCACCCTGCTCGATCGTCGAACAAAGCGCACTGACTTTCTCTCGCAGATGACGCGTCGGATGCGTCTGACCGATCGTGTGAGCGTTGTTGCCGCCGATGTCGAGGATGCGATCAGGTCGGGCCACAATGATTTTGATGCCGTGGTCGCCCGCGGCTTCGGTCCCCCGGAGTTCACCCTGCGATCCGCTGTCAGGTGTGTTCGCCCCGGCGGCGTGATCGTCATCAGTGAGCCACCGACCGATGATCGCTCGGACGGCGATCGCTGGGACGACGGCTTACTCGATGAGCTCGGCCTGGAACGAACGACTTCAGATGCACGGGTGATCCGCTTCATCCGCCTGACCGGCTGAGCACCTCTCTCTCTCTCCGTCTCTCTCCGTCTCCCTCCTCTCTCCCTCCTCCGTTCACGTCGCCTGCCCACCGTGCTGGGATGAGGACAGAGTGAAGTTTCCGTTCCAGAGGTCGGATTCACGGCCGTCGCAAGCCGCTGAGCAGGGCAAAGACGTTCAACTCTCGATCTGAGTTCCAGCGATGTGAGTTGACTTGAGGGATGTTTCACGTGGAACGTCGCGCGTCACGCGCACGTTGAGACTTGATGGGTGTTCCACGTGAAACATCGATGACCTGGGTCGGTGCGATCAAGCGTCACACAAGTTCCTTCGCTCAAATGCTTGTATCGCGTCGAGGGATCGGGCACAGTATGCAGGTTCCGCGAGCGCGTCATTCGACGCCTTGCCCGTCCCGCCCAAATGTCTGGAGCCTGTGTGTCGGACACCGGGGATTTCCCCACCGCTACCACCCCATCGTCGTCTGCGACCCAAACGACTCCTGTGAGTTCTGCGACTCACGAAACAAACGGTTCAGACGAACTCGACGGGATCGCTGTGGCATCGCAGGGTCGTTCACTCCCGCGAATCATGGCCGTGGCCAACCAGAAGGGTGGAGTCGGCAAGACGACGACGACCGTCAACCTCGGTGCATCGCTGGCTGAAATGGGCCTGCGGACCCTGCTGATCGATCTGGATCCCCAGGGCAACGCCTCGACGGGCCTCGGCATCGAGAATCGCGGCCTCGAACTGTCGATGTACCACGTGCTGATGCACGAGGAGCCCCTCGACAATGTGGTCGAACCGACCGACGTGAAAAATCTGTTCGTCGCACCAGCGTCACTGGACCTGGCAGGTGCGGAAATCGAACTGGTACCCGCCTTCAGTCGTGAGCAGCGTCTGAAGCGGGCGATTGACGCAGTGATCGACGACTACGACTACGTCCTGATCGACTGTCCCCCGTCACTCGGTCTTCTGACGGTCAACGGACTCTCCGCTGCCACTGAGGTGTTGGTACCGATTCAGTGTGAGTACTACGCATTGGAGGGTCTCGGCCAGTTGTTGCGCAACGTCGACCTGGTGAAGCGGAACCTCAACCCAACGCTCGAAATGAGCACAATTCTGTGTGTCATGTACGACGCCCGGACCAAGCTCGCCGGTCAGGTCGTGAGCGAAGTGCGTGAGCACTTTGGCGACAAGGTGCTCCGCAGCGTCATTCCTCGGAGTGTCCGCCTGTCAGAGGCCCCATCGTTCGGTCAACCGATCAACACGTTCGATCCCCGTTCTCGAGGCGCCATTGCGTACCGCGATGCCGCCAAGGAGGTGCATGCCAGTGTCACGTCGTAGTGGACTCGGAAAGGGTCTCAGCTCTCTCATTCCGGCAAACGAGGTCGCCGACGGCGGCGATGGGGCGTTTCTCGCCGAGATTCCCACCGCATCGGTCGCTCCCAATCCGAACCAGCCGCGTGTGCACTTCGCCGAAGAAGGTCTCGTCGAACTCGCAGCGTCCATCTCGGAGATGGGTGTTCTTCAGCCGATTCTCGTTCGACCGCTCGACAACGGCGAATACGAACTGATCGCCGGCGAGCGCCGGTGGCGCGCTGCACAGCGCGCCGGTCTCACCAGCGTGCCGGCCATCGTCCGGACGACCGATGATCTGAGTTCGGTCGAGCAGGCACTCGTCGAGAACCTGCACCGTCAGGACCTCACACCACTCGAAGAAGCCGCCGCCTTTCAGCAGCTCATCGAGGACTTCGAACTGACGCACGACCAAGTCGCAACACGAATTGGCAAGAGTCGCTCTGCGATCACCAACACGATCCGCCTGCTCGGCTTGCCCCCGTCGGTGCAGAGTCTCCTCGCCGATGGGCAGTTGTCTGCTGGACATGCGCGCGCGCTGCTCGGAACACCCGACCGTGCCCGACAAGAAGCACTCGCCCATGCCGCAGTGACGGAAGGCTGGACGGTGCGGACCATGGAGCAGGCCGTGCGTGGAGAGACGGCAGCACCACCTCCTGCGGCTGACGAGGCGCCAGCGCCGAGTGGTGGTGGTTCGGGCACGATCGACGGCGCCGGACTCACACCGGCGACCCAACTGCGTCCTCCCGGGTTGCTGGAACTCGAGGGGCTCCTGGCTGACCGACTCGACACCCGAGTCGCAGTGTCGATGGGCGCCAAACGCGGTCGGGTCACAATTGACTTCGCCGACCTCGAGGATCTGGAACGCATCTACCGGCTGATGAGCAGCTGACTGCGGCGGGGGAGCGACAGGTCGACAGGGAGGAGCAGGCGTCTTGACGGCTGCGCGCCCCATTCCGGAGAGCCAGTCGTTCAACTGTCAACTCTCAACCTAAATACACCTGATGTCATTTATCCACAGTTCATCCCCAGGTTGAGGATGACGGTGCCGTCCACAGCGACCTTCCAGGTGCTTTGCCACGGAGAGAGTCTGAGATCTCGACCACAACCACGAGTGGTGGTGGAGATTTCAGGTTCCACTCGAGGGATACTCACAAGGTGTGAGGATGTCTGTGGATAAAGTCTCACGCGCGAGCGCGGAGGGCTCCATTTCAGTGCTCAATCCAGGGATGGACTGGTGATCTGAGCCTGCAAACATCACGCAGATCGGTCGAACCGGGGGTTGTCCACAGCGAGTGGTCAGCCGAGGACGAACGGTGTCGACGGGGACGATTTGGTGTAGATCGGGATCAGAATCAGGTGTTTACGGGATCGGCAGGGGCCGGAGGGTCTCGAAGTGGGACACAGCCGGCTCAGATGAACGTGATCGGCGTGTGAGCATCCCTCAGCTGCGTCAGTCAGCTGGCACGGGCAGTGGAGCGTCGCCCCAGAGCCGAGCAGCCTCCACCACGGCGGCGGTGAGGACGCCGGTGGCGTCCACGACATCGCGAACCGGACCGAGTGAGCACAGAACGGCCGGCATGCGGGTCTCACGGAGGACGGGAAGGCGCATGCCCCGCAGTGTCGGTGCTGCGGGGAGGAGCGCACCCAACTGACGGACCAGATGTGTGCCGAGCGAACGGCCGCCGACGGACTCGAACGAAGGTACGGCGAAATAGGTGATGTCGGTACACACGTGCGACTTGGCCTCGAAGCCGATGTAGATCGTGGCACCGAAGCGGTTCGCAGCGGCAGCTTGCGCAGCAGCCTCGTACTCATCGGTCGACATCACGGTGGCACCTTGTTGGCGGAGGGCCCGAGCGACAGAGCGTGCCAGCGAGCTGAGCCCGCCGAACTGACCGATGACGATCCGCAGGCTGTGCAGTGACGTTGCCTGACGGATCGACTCGTTCTCGCGAACGGACGCCACACCGGGCCCGGACCCGCTCTGCCTGCGGAGAACCTCCAGCATGTGCACGGTTTTCCGACCACAGATCCCGTCGGAATCCAGGCCGCAGTTCCGCTGAAAGTCGACGAGGGCGCCGATCGTGGCGGGCCCGAGAATGCCATCAGGTCGACCGCAGTCGAACCCGACGTGATTCAGTGCCCGCTGGAGATCTTCGACGTCATCGCCGCGCAACTGCGGAGCGCCGTGAACCAACAGTCGGTCACCGAGTTTCCAGCCGGCCTCGATGATCGAGAGCCATGACTGTTCGTCACATACGCCACTCGCGTGCAGGCCACGTGCTTCCTGGAACTTGGCGACGGCGGCTTCGGTGGACGCGCAAAAAACACCCGCCTCAGCGCCGTCCGGGCTGAACCCGGCGGCGCCGAGGCGACGCTGTAGATCTCGAATTGGTTCACCGCGTTGGCCCCGCTTGAGCGGGAACGGTGTCACGCTGTGGGAAGAAATTCCTCGAGCTCCTGCAGAAGGGCGCCTTTGCTCTTGGCGCCAACGAGACGCTTTTCGACTTCGCCACCCTTGAACACGAGCAGCGTCGGGATGCTCATGACGTTGTACTTCATGGCGAGATCGGGGTTGTCGTCGACATTCAACTTGGTCACCGCAATGCTGTCACCGTGCTCTGCGGAGATCTCCTCGAGAATCGGGGCGATCTGCTTGCACGGGCCACACCATTCGGCCCAGAAGTCGACGATGACGGGGATGTCGGAGGCGCCGACGGTTTCGTCGAACGTGCTGGTGGAGAGATTGGTGATTCCGTTTGCCATGGGGAGGCATCCTTTCGTACTGCGGGACGTACCCACTGCGTGTGTGCTCAGTGTTCTACAACCGGAGCGCCGGTGCTGGTATTCCGACGTCTTTCTCCCCCGATGTCTTGTCGTCACCTGGCTCAGACGAGACAGCGGGTGGGGAGCCGGGTCAGTAGTTCGGGATGTTGGCCTCGATGTCGTGCGCGGTTTCCAGCCAGCGCTCGGCATCGATCGCGGCCATGCAGCCCGAGCCCGCTGCGGTGATCGCCTGGCGATACACGGAATCCTGGACGTCGCCGCAGGCGAACACGCCGTCGACGTCGGTGTAGGTCGAGTCGGGCTTCGTGACCAGGTACCCGGTTGCCTCGTCCATCTCGAGCTTGCCGCGGAACACGTCGGTGTTCGGCTTGTGACCGATCGCGATGAACAAGCCGGTGATCGGCAGTTCGGAGGTCGACCCGTCGATCGTGCTGGTGATCTCGACGCCGGCGACCTTCTCCTCGCCGCGAATGGCGGTGACCTGGGAGTTCCAGAGGAATTCGATCTTCGGGTTGGCGCGTGCCCGGTCCTGCATGATCTTCGAGGCGCGCAGTTCGTCACGGCGCACGATGAGGGTGACCTTGTCGGCGAACTTGGTGAGGAAGCTGGCCTCCTCGAGCGCCGAGTCCCCGCCTCCGACGACGGCGATCTCGTGGCCACGGAAGAAGAAGCCGTCACAGGTCGCGCACGTCGACAGGCCGTAGCCGATCAGCCGTTCCTCTTCGGGAAGGCCGAGCATCAGGGATTGTGCGCCGCTGCTCACGATGACGGACTTGGCGAAGTACTCCGTGTCGCGGACGGTGACCTTGAACGGCTGGACCGTGAAGTCGACGTCGGTCACCTTCTCGGTGATGATCTCGGTACCGAAGCGCTCGGCCTGGGCACGCATCTCGCCCATCAGTTCCGGTCCCATGATGCCGTCACGGAACCCGGGGAAGTTCTCGACCTCGGTCGTCAACATCAGCTGGCCGCCGGGCTGATCGCTGGTACTCGACGGTTCGCCCTCGATCAGCAGCGGCGCGAGTGAGGCACGAGCAGTGTAGATCGCAGCGGTCAGGCCGGCGGGGCCGGATCCGATGATGATGACATCGCGGACGGTGTCGGTGGCAGGGCTCTCGGGAGTGGACATGGATGTCCTCCGGTCTGTGCGGACGCTTCAGGCGTCGGGAATGGGTCAGGCTGCGCTGGAGTTGCGCTTCTTGAAGAGCAACAAGCCGGCGATGCTGAAGATTCCGCCGACGGCGAGATAGCTGACCCAGACGGCCCGCGCTTGTTCGAACTCGATGAACGGGATGGTCGTCAGCGCCGTCTGGGCGCCTCGGGTCAGGCCGATCAAGAGCAGCATCAGGGCGAACATGCCGAGGAAGACGGCGATGATGCCGAACACCAGCCCACGCGCGGCGTAGACGATCGGTGTCGTCGCCTTGTCTCGGACGGTGCCCACGAGTCGAACGACGGTCTCGGTCGTTTCGTCGGCCCAGTTCGGATCGGTCAGCGGATTGCCCGGCATAGGTTCCGCAGGCTAGCCGGACAGAAGCCGGTTCGAGAAAGGACCGCCCTCGACTCGCCCGCTGAGCTGGTGCTGGCCGATGTCAGCGACCCGATGGGGCCCGATGTGGTTGGCCGCCGATTCAGGGAAGCGGGGTACGTGCGATCTCGGTGCACGAGTCGGGGTCGTAGGCAACCGCCTCACCCGAGGAGGTGTCGATGCCCACGGCGATCGGGTCGTCGAAGAGCCCCGACGCCTCCCAGAACGCGAAGCCGACGAAGTCGTCGATCAGGCCGCACAGGTCGAGATCGTCCGGTGGGGGGAGCGTGGGGGGAGCCGTCGGCGCCGTTGCCTGTCCGGTGTCGCTGTCGTTCGTCTCGGCGTCGGCTGCCGGAGCACCTCCTGCGCCGTCGGCAAAGGTCGGTTCGTACTGATTGTTGCGGGCGATGATCAACAGGTTCGCGAACTCGGCGAGTTCGGCATTGTTGCTGAGCACGGTGATGTCGTCACTGGCAGGTGCTTGCTCGGGCCCGCCGGACACGACCGCCTCGGCTTCGATTGCGGCGGCAGGTGCAGCTTCTTCGGCGATGTCCTCTGCCACTTCGCCCTGACCTTCGGTGATGAACTCCTCGGCTGCGAGTACGTCGAGTGAGCGTGCTTCGTCGTCGGCGCTGTCAGGTTCGAGCGTGGCGGTGTCGGCGCTCTCGTCGGTGTTCGAGTTGTCGAGGGCGCCACGGACGACGAGGCCGGCTCCGGCGAGGACGACGACGGCGGCTGCTGCGGTCAGGATGCGCGTGTTGATCGGGCGGCGCTTGGCACGCCGGTCACGGAGTGGGACCGGGGCGGTGATCGAGGCGCCACCGGCAGCGCCGGCCTCGTCGCCACCGGCGGGGGTCGCGTCGGCTCCCTGCTCGCTGGACGGGACACGATCCCATGCGTCGAGTGCGGCGGCGAGATGGCGCTCGCGGGTCGACAGGGGTGCTCTGTCGATGTCATCGGGACTGCCGAGGAGCGACCGGACGCGACGGAGGCGCTCGACTTCGACGAGCAGTTCCGAGTCACTTTCGACCTGGGCGCGCTCGGCAGGCGTGGCTTGGCCGTCGAGATACGCGCTCGCAAGAATGGTGAGGTCGTCGGTCATGGTTGATCTGTTGGACGTTCCGAACGTCGGTCGTGGTTCCCGAGGTCGAGAGAATCTTCTGTGACGGCTGTCGCTGTGTCGCCCAGCGAGTTGCTGCCCTGAACGTTGCTGGGGCCGTCGAGCAGTTCGTCGAGGCGGAGTCGGTCGGCCAGGGCGGCTCGGCCGCGTGCGATGCGCGACTTGACGGTGCCGACGGGAATGTCGAGGACGTCGGCGATCTCGTCGTAGTCGAGGTCGGCGACGTCTCGGAGCACGACTGCTGCCTTGAAGTCGTCGCTGAGTTCGCCGAGCGCTTCGTCGATCGCCAACCGGTCCGCGACCGCGTCGACCCGCTTGGCGGCCATGGGATCGACCAGTTCCGGCGCACCGTCGTCATCGGGACCGTCACCGTCTCGGCCCGGATGAACCGAGTGCAGCATCGGGCGTCGTTTGCGTTTGCGGAGCTCGTCGAGGGAGGCGTTGGTCGCGATCCGGTATGCCCAGGTACTGAATGCTGCACGACCGTCGAAGCGGGGAATGCTGCGAGTGATCTTGATCAGTGCTTCCTGGCAGGCGTCGTCAGCGTCTCTGGTGCCACCGGTGACACGTCGGCACACGGCATAGATGCGGTCATAGTGTCGTCGCAGCAGTTGATCCAGGGCATTGCGGTCCCCGCCCTGCGCTGCGGCGACGAGTTCGTCGTCGGACAGCGGAGCCATCAGGGACGCGCTCGATCAGTGACTGCGGGCGTCACCCGACGAGACCGATCTCGCCGAGGCGACCACGGAACGGGCGAGCGTCGCTGCACGACGCGTCGCGGCCGATCTGCTTGAGCAGGACCAGGACGTGGCGCACTGGCGCGGAGGGGGTGTCGGAGACGACGGTGCCACCTTCGGTGTCGGTGACGAGGGAGCCGAGTCGGCTGTCCCACGCGTCGAACGAGGCCGGCACGCTGTCGGCGGTCGACGTGTAGAACTCCAAGATGTAGGTGCCGTTCGCGACGTCGACGGTGACGGCTGATCGGCTGAGTTCGTCCATCGTCACGACCAGCCCGACGCCGGTTTTGCCGCCCATGAACTCACCGCTGTAGCAGGAGGTCTGCCAGTTGGTGCTGGTGTCGCCGTCGCGTGCTGCGAGGGCGGCCAGGTCGTTGTTCTCGCCGCCATCGTCGCCGTCGGGGTCGTAGGCAGCGATGGTCACGATCTGGCCGGAACCGGTGACAGTGTCCGCGTTGCCGTCGCCGTCCACCGGCAGACCTGGCGCTGCTGGATCACCGGCGCCACCCTCGGCTGCGGCGCCATCCGTTGCGTCGCTGTCGACGGCACCGGGCGGCAGCACGGTGTTCGGAGCGCTGCCCTCGTCGGCGCCGTACTGGACGCTGACCCAGAGCGCCACGGCGACGATGGCGGCGAGCAGGAGCAGGCCGCCGAGCACGGTGAGCGACGGCTTCGTGGTCTGCGCCATGCCCTTGGCTGGTTGCCCACGTCGTGGAGCACCGGCGCTCGGGGTGGTCTCGCGCCGGCGTGCAGCGGGCGCAGCCTGGGCGGCAGCGGCAGGTGGGCTGACCTGGATGGGCACGGTGCCCGTGATCCGTTCGGGCTCCCCGGGAATACGCCGGGGACCGGGGATCGTTCGCTGGGGGGTGCCACCGTCGTTGACCGGGGTCGTCGCGGCATGGCGCGGATCGACGACAGGCGTGCGTCCCGTGCGACGAGCACGCGGTTCGCGATCGGGCGTGTCGCGGGGCGTGCCGTCGGCGGGAGAGTTGTTGCGAGTGGCGCGACGTCGATCGTCGGCGCGACCGTCGACGTCGGATGGTGCACGGCGCAGTCGGCCGGCGGAGAACGGTGCGACCGGGGAGTGTTCGTGCGGGGTGTCGTCGATCGCCGGAGGGCCCTCTGCTGCAGCGGATTCGAGCGCGGCGACGAGGTCGGCGCCGGTGGCGGGCCGATGCATCGGGTTACGGGCCAGCAGTTGATGGATGATCGTCACGAGGCTCGTCGGCAGCGTCGCTCGGAGTCGCGAGAGGTCAGTCGGATCGCGCTGCAGGCGCGCGAGCGCGGTGTCGGCGTCGGTCTCACCGAGGAACGGCACGCGGCCGGCCAGGCATTCGTAGAGCACGAGGCCGAGTGAGTACAGATCGGCACGTCCGTCGAGCTTCTTGCCGCGGACCTGCTCGGGCGAGAGGTACTTCGCCGTGCCCATCATGATGTTCTCACTGGTCAGGTCGTCGCCGCCGGCCAGCGCCTTGGCGATACCGAAGTCGGTGAGCAGGACCCGTCCGTCCGGGGTGATCATGATGTTGCCGGGCTTGACGTCGCGGTGCACGAAGTTGTTCTCGTGAGCGTGGTGCAGCGCTGCTGCAGTGCAGGCACCGATGTGTCCGGTGAGTTCGGGCGACAGGCGTTTCTGGGTGTCGAGGAGCTGGCGGAGACTCTTGCCGTCGACGAGCTGCATCACGACGGCCTGGCGACCTTCGTGTTCGAACACGTCGTGGACGGCGACGATGTTCGGATGGTTCAGGCTCGCTGCGGCGATGGCCTCACGGCGGAATCGTTCGGCGACGACTTCGTCGGATGCCAGCATCGGCTTGAGCCACTTGACCGCGACCTTGCGATCGAGGGTGAGATCGACGGCGAGCCAGACCTCGGCCATCCCCCCTTGCGCGAGGCGGCGTTTCAGTTCATAGCGCTCGGCGATCAGCGGGTGCGACAGGTCGGACATGGTCGGGCTGAACGCTAGTGCTCAGGACTGCTCTGAACCCGGCAATGTCGACTGAAGACCGAACGACATCGGGACGGCGTGGTGCCAGGCGCCACGTCGTCCGCCCAGCTCGCGAGAGCGTTCAGGAGACTTCGTGGAACGCGACACCGATGGTGCCGCGGCCGCCGTGGGTGCCGATGACCGGGCCGATCTCGCCGACGACGATGTCACCGGAGTAGTGCGGACGGAGCATGTCGACGAAGGCGTCGACGTCGCTGCAGTCGGCGTGCAGCACGGCGAGGTTCTCGATCTTGCCGTCGAAGCTCTTGACCTTCTCGACGAGATGCTTGAGCGCCTTGGACCGGGTGCGCTGCTTGCCTGCTTCTTCGACGACGCCGTTGGAGACCTCGATGAGCGGCTTGATCGAGAGTGCGGTGGCGAGCATGGCTTTGGCACCGCCGACGCGGCCACCCTTCTTGAGGTTGTCGAGTGTGTCGAGCGCCGCGAAGACGCGGGTGCGCTGCGCCAGGTCGGTGGCGAGTGCTTCGACCTCGTCGGTCGAGGTGCCGTCGATGCCGGCGCGGGCGCAGGCGAGCGCGATCGTGCCGAGGCCGAGGGTGAGCGACCGGCTGTCCACGACGCGAATGTCGAGATCGATCGAGTCGTCGTCGGCGACGGTGCGGGCGGCGAGTTCGGCGCTCTGGATGGTCGCGGAGAGTCCGCCGGACAGCGAGACGACGACGACACCAGCGGCGCCTTCGGAGGCGACCTGCCGGTAGGCCGCTTCGAACTGGCCGGGAGCGGGCGCCGCGGTCTCGGGCAGCGTGTCGGAGGCGACGCAGCGGGTCCAGAACTCTGCGACGGTCAATTGCTCGCGATCGATGAACTCCTCGTCACCGAATCGGATGCTGAGCGGAACGATGATGATGCCCAGGGCGTCGGCGACATCGGCGGGCAGGTCGCAGGAGCTGTCGGTGACGATCCGGACCTTTCCGGCCAGGTCGCCGGTCGCGGGGCCGGGGCCGGGGCCGGGGCCGGGCTGCGTATCGTTGCTGGAACTGGTCGGTGCGTCGCTCACGGTGAAGAGAGGCTAGTGCGCCATCTCGGGCCCGACATCAGCATCGGTGTCGGGCTCGACATCAGGTGCACCGTCGGTCGTTTCGACGTGGTACTCGTCGTCGGCGTCACGTCGACGTGACCGCCAGTTGGCGAACCACCAGGCAGCGAGCATCAACAGGAATCCGCCGGTCAGCACCTGGCCGAGTCCGGTCAGGCTGTTGACGCGTGCGGTCAACGACAACGATTCTCCAAGGGGTTCACCGAGCGGTGTGAGGAGTTGCACGGTCACCGGCGATGTGCCGTTGGACCGCGCCCGTACGGGGACCTGGATGTCGGTGCTGTCGTTCGGACGGAGCACGACGAGGCGGTCGTTGCCCGGGAACGTCAGCGTCGGCGAACTCAGGTTCACGATGACCCGGACGCGTTGGTTGCTGGTGTTGCTGAGCCGGATCGGGATCGTGTCGGATTGGCCGGTGAGCGTGAACGTGAAGGGCTCCGACGTGACCTCGACGGAGGCCCGGACCGCGTCGGCCTCAGCGGTGATGCCGGCGATCACGGCAGCGGCCTCGTCGTCGTTCACCCCGGTGGACAGCAGCGCATCGAGTTGTTCCGTCCAGTCCGAGAAACGTCCGTCGTCGTCGCCGATCATGGACTCGGCACTCGCAAGGTTGAGCTTGGTCGTCTCGATGTCGCCGAGACGCACGGTGAGGTCGGGGCCTGCGACCTCCGGCAGCACGAGTGCGTCACCGTCGGGCGGACGCTGGGTGTCGGTGGTTCCGATCAGTTCGGTCGGAGCGATCAGTCGCACATCCGGTGTCGTTGCCGCCATGGCATCCAGGGCGTTGACCAGTCGAGGGTCCGGAGGCCGGAACCTGCTGAGTGCCAGCACGCGGGTCCGTCGAGTGTTCCGACCCTGACTGCGATGATCCAGGACGATGCCGGCCACGGTCTCGATCGCCCATTCGGTCGGCGTGGCGTCGGCGAGTGCCCTGTCGGCAGCAGCGGTCGAAAAGTCGTTGCTGGCCGGATCGGTCAGCAGGAGCGGCAGCGTGTCACCGTCGGGGAGTGCGACGTCCACGAGGCGGTCGGTGTCGGGTCGCGGCCCGCCGATCACCGAGTCGTAGCGATCGGGAGTCATCAGCAGTGCCTGGACGCCGATGTTGCTGAGCAGCTGGGCGCCGCTGGCGCTGATCGGTCGATCCACGATGCGAATCAGACGCGTCGGCGTCCGTGACAGTGCCGTGATGATCTCGTCCTCGCCGCGGCCGAGTGCCTGGGTGTACTGGGCGTCGAGGCCGGCAGCGACCGCTGACGACACGTCGAGGTCGATGTCGCTCAGGGCAGCGAGTTCGTCGTCCGCGAGCGGGCCGGCTGCAGCTTCGTCGGTGTTGGTGTCGGTGGCGGTGGCGGTGGCGGTGGCGGTGGCGGTGTCGGTGTCGGTGGCGGACCGAGCGACTGCAGCGATGAGGAGGTTGGGCGGCACCGAGACGAAGATCGACGGATCGAGGCGTGCAGCTGCGTCGATGATGACGTCGATGGCATCGAGGGCTTCGGTCAGTCCCGCTCGCTCCGCGTCGTCGGGGAGAGGCGGGCTGATGGCGTCGATGACCTGTGCGTCGAGCGCGGTGACGATCGCGAACTGGACGGGAGCGAACGGTCGGGGTGTGTCGTCCGGGCCGGAGCGTCGGTCGACCAAGGTGCCGTGGGTTCCGACGAGGTCACCGTCGACGAGGAGTTGGAGGCGGATGGGGTGGATGCCCGGGGTGGGGAACTCGAGGCTGCCTGGGCCGCTGCCGCCGGCACCGTCGCCTGCGTCATCACCCGTGATGCGACCGGTGTCGGTCGGGAGCGAGATGGTGAGGCGGGCGGTGGTGGCGTCGATGACCTCGATCGCGGAGCGGGCATCCGCGAGACGGACGCCATCGATGTTGCCACGGAACGAACCGGGCCGATCGATCGTGCCGAGCAGGTCGTCGGCTTGTTCCATGTCGGTGATCGGGGCGAAGTTGGCGACGTCGATGGTGATCTCGCGCGGCGCAGGCACGGTGGTGGTGGTCGTCGTCGCCGCCTCGTCGATGGGCGGCGCGACAGGCGGCACACCGCCGACGTCCGCGGGATCCGGCACCGGTGGCACGGTGGTCGTGGTGCTCGAGGTGGTGGTGCTCGTGGTCGTGGTGGTCGTCGCAGGTGCGAGGTCGGCGGCGGACTCGATGTCCCCGCGCAGCAGGTAGACGAGTCGCAGCTCGTCGTTCACCCCGATCGTGAAGTCCTGCTCGATCAGTTCGATGCTGATCCCGGATGCTGGTTCCTGTCGAGGCAACCCAGCCTTCGGTGACCCCGAACCAGGTGCCGCTGGTGCCGCTGGTGCCGTGGTGAACGCTGTGACGGTGCCCGCGCTGAGTGAGAGCGCGGCGATGACCAGTGTTGCAGCGACGCGGTTCACGGCGCCTCGGAGGTGCGACTCGGCGAATCGAGGTCGGACAGCTCGAGGATCGTGAGGGTGTCATCGCGGCGACGAAAGCCCACGTCGGCGTAGAGGGCCAGTGCGGCGTCGTTGTCGAGGGCGGTGTTGACCATTGCGGTGGTCGCGCCACGTCGCTGCATCCAGCGCATCGAGTCGTCGACGAGCGCCCGGGCGAGGCCCTGCCGGCGGGCTTCGGGATCCACAGCGAGGCGCTGGAGGTACCCGAACACGCCGGACTGACCGGTGATCGCGAACCCGTCGACACGGACTCGACCTGCACTGACGATTCGGGCGCGATGGCGGGGGGTGGCGTCGGTGATCGAGGTGAGCGATGCGACGTCGTTGCCCCAGGGATCGCCGAAGGCAGCTCGGTCGAGTGCAGCCGCATCCGGGAGGTGGTGGGCACGCAGACGCTGCGTGGCCTGGCGCTGCAGCCGCCGAGCGGCGGGTCCTCGTCGGCCGGTCGGATCGAGACGCGCCTCGAGGAGGGCCAGCGTGTCGATGGTGCGGAATCCGCCCGAGAGGAAGGCTGCGGCTGCTTCGGGGAACATTGCGCCGGTGCGAATCGTGTGGATTGTGGGGCGTTCGGCTCGCGCCTGGGCGACCCACGCGGCGACCGCCGACGGGGTCGGCAACATGTGGTGATCGAGCAGCACGATCTGGGCGACATCGGGTTCGTACGGCCACGCGGCGATGCGCGCGCGGACACTTCCCCTCGCCGTGCGTTCCACTCCCAGCCGCGTCACCGGCCCGACGCTACTTCCCGTCGGCGTGGGAAGAGACTGCAGGTGGACAGCTCCGGCCACTACGCGAGCACGAACGGGGAGCACGAAACGAAGGGATCGCATCGCCGGTCGATCGACATATCGTGGCGTGTCGTGGTCCCCGATCGTTTTGCCCCCGTGTTGCGCGAGCTGGCGCCGCTCACCGAGCGCTTCCGCTCTGCAGGGCACCGCTTGTACCTGGTCGGCGGGACCGTTCGGGACCTGCTCGTCGACTCGGGTCGATCGGATTTCGACCTCGACCTGACGACCGACGCACGCCCCGCCGAGATCAAGGCCTGCCTCGAAGGCTGGGCCGACGCGATCTGGAATCAGGGGGAGAAGTTCGGCACGATCGGAGCGCACAAGGTGAATCCGGAGACGGGTGAATCGCGCCCGTACGAGATCACGACGTTCCGTGCCGAGGCCTACACCGACGAGTCACGCAAGCCGCACGTCGTGTTCGCCGACGAGATCGAGGTCGACCTGTCGCGCCGCGACTTCACGGTGAATGCCATGGCGCTCGAACTGACCGGCGGTCCAGGCGACGGTTCCGGCGCTGGGGCCGGAACTGGAACGGGCTCCGAGGAGCTGACGATGCCGACACTGGTCGACCCGTTCGACGGTGCGGTCGATCTGGTGACCAAGACACTGCGGACGCCGATGGGCCCGGAGGTCAGCTTCAGCGATGACCCGCTCCGGATGTTGCGGGCGGCTCGGTTCATCGCCCGCTACCAGTTGCAACCGACCGACGAACTACTCGCCGCCGTCAAGGCGATGGCCGACCGTCTGGAGATCGTGTCGGCGGAACGGATCCGCGACGAGCTGGACAAGTTGATCGTCGTCGATCATCCGTCGCCCGGACTCTGGTTCCTGATCGAGACGGGCCTCGCCGACCAGTTTTTGCCCGAACTGCCGAAGATGCGGCTCGAGCACGATCCGATCCATCGTCACAAGGACGTGCTCACCCACTCCCTGGCGGTCGTGGAGAACGTGCGGCCACCCGAGGAGCATCCGAACATCGTCGCTGGCGCGCGGGACACCTTCGACTTCCGGATCACGCGGCTCGCGGCGCTGTTCCACGACGTCGGCAAGCCGCGTACCCGCGGTTACCTGGAGGGCAAGGGAACGACGTTCCACCACCACGACGCCGTCGGCGCGCGCATGACCAAGAAGCGGATGTCGGCGCTGCGCTACTCGAACGATGACGTCGCTGCGGTGACCGAACTGGTTGCTCTACACCTCCGTTTCCACACCTACTCGATGGGCTGGTCCGACTCGGCCGTCCGCCGCTACGTCCGCGACGCGGGCCCGTTGCTGCAGGAACTGAACGTGTTGACGCGGTGCGACTGCACGACCCGCAACGCAAAGAAAGCCGCGCGTCTGTCGAGACGGATGGACGAACTCGAAGAACGCATCGATGAGTTGGCCGAAGCAGAAGAACTCGCGTCGTTGCGCCCGGAGATGGACGGCAACTCGGTGATCGAGCACCTCGGGATCGCGCCGGGCCGTGTGGTCGGCGACGCGATGAAATTCCTGATGGAGGTCCGACTCGAAGAGGGCCTGATCGGTGATGCCGCGATCCGTGAACGCCTCGACACCTGGTGGGCCGACCGCCAGACCTGAGCACTGCCTCGACGTCTTGTTCGAGCCAGGCCAGAACACGACACGCGTGGCATCCTCCATCGAGAGGGCGGTACGTCGTATTTTGTCCCCGGTGTCGACCGGAGAGAGATCGCGACGAACCGTGCGCCCGTGGTGGCTGTTGTTGCCGATCGTGGGGGTGTCCGGTGGGCTGATCACCGTGGTGGCACTGACCGCAGCGACCGACCCGGATACCAACACCGCCGTCGTGGTCGCCGTGATCGGCGCGCTGTCGATCGTCGCCGTCCTCGCGACCTGGCTCGAAGCACGCCACTTCGGGCGCCGGTTGCGGACGACGATCGACGAGCTGTCCGACGCTCAATCCGACCTGCGCCAACTCCTCGACGACCTGCCGGACGCAGTGATGAGTCTCGACGAGACCGGCAAGATCAGTTCGGCCAACAGCAAGGCTGCGGCACTGACGGGCCGATCGATCGGCGATCTGATCGGACGCGGCTTCTTCTCGATGATCGGCGACGCCGATCGGGACTCGGTGACCGAACGATGGCAACACTTCGACATCGGTGACGGCACGTCCATGGGTTCTGCCGTCTTCGAACTCGTCGATGCCGATGGTGGACCGCATCTCGTCGAAGCTTCGCTGCACGTTCCGAGTTCGACGACGAGCCGCGGCATGGTCGTGCTGCTGCGCGACGTCACTGACCGGAAGCGCTCCTCGATGGCGTTGGAACAGGCTCGACGACGCTTCCAACAGGCGTTCCATTCGGCACCGACCGGTATGGCGCTCGTCAGGTTGGATGACGGCCGCATCGTCGACACGAACGAGTCGTTCGCCGACATGATCGAACGCTCGATCGACGAGATCGTCGGCCAGCCGATGCACCGGTTGACGCACAGCGACGACGTGGCGGCTGCGGCCTCCCAGCGTGCGCAGCTCGAACTCGGCATCGCGGACACGTACTCCCTGGAACAGCGCTACTTGCACAGCGACGGCACCTACGTGTGGGCACGGACCCGGGTCTCGGTCACCGAGGACGACGGCGTCATGTTGGCAATCACCCACATCGAGGACATCACCGAGCAGCGGCGGACCGCCGAGCTGCTCACCTATGCCGCGACACACGACGAACTGACCGCGCTGCCCAACCGCGGCTCACTGGTCGCGCGGCTCGATGTGTTGCTCGCCAATGCGCAGCCCGGCCAGGTCGCTGTGCTGTTCATCGACCTCGACAACTTCAAGGTCGTCAACGACAGCCTCGGTCACCGTGTCGGTGACGAGCTGTTGCGCGAGGTCGCACGGCGTTTCCGGGGGGTCATGCGCGACGGAGATCGCCTGGCCCGTTTCGGTGGCGACGAGTTCGTGATGTTCATCGATCGCGTCGCGATCGGCGGCGACGACACCCCGACCGGTGCCTTCGTCGATCCTGCAGCGGTCGCTGACCGGTTGCGCCGCTCGGTGATGGAGCCGATCGAGATCGACGGGCATGAACTCGTCGTGACGGCGAGCATCGGCTTCGCGGTCAATGCCGGCGAAGACCTGACTGCGGACGACCTGCTACGCGACGCCGACGCCGCGATGTATCGGGCCAAGGCCGCGGGCAGGGACCGGGTCGAAGCGTTCACCGCAGCGACCCGCCGCGCCTCGGTGGATGCACTGCAACTGGCGTCAGAGCTGCGGCGTGGTATCGAACGCCACGAGATCGTCCCCTACTTCCAGCCGATCGTCGATCTCGGAACAGGTGACGTCGTCAGCTTCGAGGTCTTGGCGCGCTGGCTGCACCCCGAGCGCGGGCTGCTCAGCCCCGGCGAGTTCCTGCCGACGGCTGAGTCGACCGGCCTGATCGTCGAGCTCGGTGCCGCAATCCTGCGTGACTCTCTGGCACAGCTCGCGCACTGGCGCGCGCGAGGCATGCGGTTCGCCTCATGTGGGCTGTCGGTCAACGTCGCGACCCAACAGCTCGTCGATGCCACCTTCCTCGACGTCGTCAAGACCGCACTCGGGGAGACCGGGATCGACGCCGACTCGCTGTGGCTCGAGATCACCGAGACGACACTGATGGAAGACACTGTCGCGGCCAGCAAGTCGCTGCGCGCGTTGCGGAGTCTCGGCCTGCACCTGTCGGTCGACGACTTCGGCACCGGCTACTCCTCGCTGACGTACCTCAAACGCTTCCCCGTCGAGACGATCAAGATCGACCGGTCGTTCGTGTCGGGCCTCGGTCTGGAAGCCGACGACACCTCGATCGTCGAAGCCGTCATCCGGCTCGGGCATTCCCTCGGGCTGTCCGTCGTTGCCGAGGGTGTCGAGACGCCGCTGCAACTCAACGCGCTCCGCGGGCTCGGCTGCGACAAGGGCCAGGGCTACCTGTTCGGACGTCCCCGCCCCGCCTCCATCATCGCAGCTGAGCGGGTCTGAGACGCTGAATCTCTGCGTTCCGTCTCACCGCTCATTGAGCAAGCTCAACTCGGGTTCATCGCGCCTTGATCTTCGACCCCTCAGACCCGCTCAGCCATGCTGAAAAGGTTGATGATCAGGTGCTTGAGGAGAGCGTCTGCTGCTTCGACTTGCGGGTCGGGAGGGTGATTCGGTCGGCGTACTTGGCGGCGAACGGTGCTGCGATCGCGGTCACCAGGACGTAGCCGGCGACGAGCGCCTTGAGTTCGGGGCCGTCGGTGAGGCTCGCGCCGAGTGCGGCGATCACGATCGAGAACTCGCCACGGGCGATCAGTGTCGCACCGGCACGCATGCGGCCCTTTTCCGCAGCACCCACCCGCTTCGCTGCGTACCAGCCGGTCAAGAACTTGGTGAATCCCGTGACGACGGCCAGGCCGAGCGCCGGGAGCAGTGAGTCGACGAGCTTGGCCGGGTCGACCTGGAACGAGAAGAACAGGAAGAAGATCGCCGCGAACAGGTCGCGCAAGGGCGAGATCAGCTTCATCGCCCGTTCCTCGGCCTGACCGGACAGGGCCAGACCGACGAGGAAGGCGCCGATGGCGCCGGAGACCTCGAGCCGCTGGGCGATGCCGGCGACCAGGAGCGTCACGCCGAAGACGCCGAGCAGCAACGCTTCGTCGGTGCCACCGATGAGTGAGTCACTGAGGCGGCGACCCCACACGAGGGCGAGGAGCAGGATGACGACGACGACGGTGAGCGCGATGGCGACGCTGGTCAACGTGGCGACGATGGTCCCGCCCACGATCAGTGCTGCGACGACCGGCAGGTAGATCGCCATCGCGAGGTCCTCGATGACGAGCAGGTTCAAGATGGCCGGCGTCTCACGGAACCCGAGTCGGTGCAGGTCGGTGAGTACTTTGGAGACCACACCCGACGACGAGATCCAGGTGGCACCACCGAGGAGCACGGCGGCGAGCGGCGACCAACCGAGCAGCAGCCCGACGACCACGCCGGGCGTCGCGTTCAACAGCATGTCGATCACACCGATGCCGACACCGGTGCGCAGGCCGTTGCGGAGTTCGACGTCGGAGTACTCGAGGCCGAGGGTGAAGAGCAGGAGCAGGACCCCGATCTCGGCGATGATCGAGATGAAGTCCTCGGTCACGTCGAGTTGGACGATGCCACCTTCGCCCAGGACGAGCCCGGCGAGCAGGTAGAGCGGGACGGCGGTGATTCCCAGTCGTCCGGCGACGCGAGCGAGGAGCGCGAGGCCGAGGACGACGGCACCGATCTCGATGAACGCGATCGCGGTCTCGGTGCTCCCGGCGGCGATCACGCCGTGAGCAGGGTGCGCAGGGCAGCGAGGCCCTCGACGGTGCCGACTGCAACGGCGGTGTCGCCCACGCGGAAGTCGAACTCGGGGTCGGGTGCGGGCACCGACTCGTCACCGCGGATCACGGCCACGATCGAGGCACCGGTGCGGGTTCGGTACTCGCCGTCGCGAATCGTCGATCCGATGGCTGGAGCGGAGTCGGTGAGCGCAATCCATTCGATGGCGAGACCGTCGATGTTCTGCTGCACGACGCTGACGGCTTCGGTCACCTGGCTCGCACCGAGGAGTTCGGCCATCGTGCGGGTGTCACTGGAGGACAGGTTGACCATGGTCGAGCACGCATCGGGGTCGTTGCGGTCGTAGACGACGATCTCTCGGCGGCCGTCCCGGTGGACGAGCACCCCGACGCGTTCACCGGTCTCGGTGTCGAATTCGTGGCGTACTCCGACGCCCGGGAGGTGGGTCTCCTGCACTTCGGCCATGCTGCAGTCTCACATGTCGTCGGCCGATTCGGACAGATCGTTCAGCTGCCTTCTTTGCGAGCGCGCAGGATGAGGGTGCTCGGGACGTTGCCGGTGGTTCCGACCTCGCGCACCTGATCGACGCGGAAGTTCGAGCGATTGAGTGACGTGAACCAGTCTTCGATCGACCGGGCGGTGCTGCCGTACGGGGCGTTGTCGGTGACCACGGCGAAGGGGTGCGTGACCGAGATGAGGAATGGCATGCTCGGGATGAGGATGCGATGGACCTGGCGCAGCAGGCGGCTCAGATCGTCGACCTTTTCGATGGTGTGGGAGGCGACGACGACTTCGATCGTGCCCGACGTGATCTCGCCGAGGTCGGCCAGGTCGCTGGCGTGACACTGGACGCTGACTTCGGCCGCGTCGGCGCGAGAACGCATCGCCGCGATCTTGTCGGCGTCGGGATCGACGGCGATCGCCTTGGCCCCGGCCTGCGCGAACTCGATGGCGTTGAACCAGTCGGACACGCCGAGTTCGACGGCTCGTTTGCCTCCGCTGACGTCTCCGCTCAGACGCAGTTCAGCGTCGGTCGGGATGCCGTCTCCGTAACTGATGTTTGCAACCACGTTCCCCAGTGTGCCCGCTGCGGACGACACGTGTGTACATCGCGCTCTATCCTTGGCAGCCATGTCCTTCTCGGTCGGCACGATTCGTGGCACCGACGGGGGCGCGCGCGGCATCATCGACCACCGGTTGGCGCGGCGCATGCTGATCAGTGAGGTCAAGCGCGGCCGGCTCAAGCAGGAAGCGGTGTGCGACGCGCACCCCGAACTGTTGCGGGCGGCTCGCAACGTCGGCACGCAGACCAAGACGATCTGTCCGATCTGTGAGGACTGTGAACTCAAGCTCGTCACCTACGTCTTCGGCCACGGTCTCCCGGCGTCCGGTCACTGCGTGTCGACCGCGAAGCAGATGCGCCAGATCGAGACCCGTTCGTCGGAGGCGAACGCCTACGTCGTCGAAGCCTGCGTGTCGTGCAAGTGGAACCACCTGCTGCGCATCCTGCCGGTCGGCGGTCGGTGAACCGGGTCGCTTTACTGTCGCGCATCTCGATCGTTGCGGCAGCGTTGTTGTTGGCTGCAGCTTGTTCTTCGGATGCTGATCCGTCCGAAACAGCCGGTGGCGGAATCGATGCCGCAACGATCGAGTCGATGCAGGATCCGGACGCGTCGGTCGAAATCTGTGCGCGGAGTTCGTTCGACGAGGAGTGCGATCCGACGGACGGCACGGACGGCGCGAACGTCCCGACCCCGACGGTGTCACCTCTTCCCGAATCGGTCGTGGTTCCCGAGGGTTTCTCGACGGTGATGGTCGAGGTCACGAAAGCTGATGGCGAGGTGTGCGAGGTGTGCCTGTGGCTGGCCGACTCGGCCGACGAGCGCGGGCAGGGTCTGATGGGCGTCACGTCGCTGGGGACGCCCGAGGGCATGGCGTTCGTCTGGGAGCAGCCGACAGCGGGAGCGTTCTTCATGTTCCGGACCGTCACACCGCTGTCGATCGCGTGGTTTGCCGAGCCGGTCGAACCGGACGCCGGTGGCGCGCTGGTGTCGACTGCTGACATGGACCCGTGCCGGTCGGAGAACTCTGCCGACTGCGAACGGTTCCCGGCCGGCGGTCAGTTCGTCCTGGCGATCGAGGTCTTCCAGGGCGATCTCGCCTCGATCGGCATCACCGACGGCGCCACCGCCCGGCTGCTGCCCGACACCGAAGCCCTCGACTGCCCCCTGCGCTGACTCACGCCGGCGTTCGATTCTGTGTGAGTAGAAGTGCCGTGGTTCGCCGCATGTGCTCCCACAGAGCTCCGGGCAGGTCGTTCGTGTGAGCGAAAGTGAGAGTCGTTGCGCCCTCTGCTCACACGGAACGTCCGCCCAACTCTGTGTGCGCGAGTGAGGTCGAAGAGATCAGATCGATGCTGGCGGAGGGCCGTAGGCGTTCTGGCCGGATTCGCCGGAGGAGGCGAGGAACACGATCAGGATGATCGCGCCGACGAAGGGAACGAAGGAGACCAGCAGGAGCCAGCCGGACTTGCCGGTGTCGTGCAGCCGGCGGATCGCGGCGGCGATTCCGGGCACCATCATGGCGAGCGCGAAGAGGAAGTAGAAGATCAGGAAGATGCTCGACACCTGGGAGAGGATGAAGAGCGGGATGGCCACGAGGATGTTCGCCAGGAAGAACCACCAGTAGCCGCCGACCGACAGCCGCCCAGAGAAGTTGGCGTAGTTGTTGGTGACGGCGTTCTTCCAGGCAGTGATCATGTTGTCCATGCCGGGACAGTAACCGTGTCGCCGCACCTGCTCGGACCATTTTCGCCGCAGCCAAATCAACTCTGTGAGCGCGCGTCTCTACGTTGGAGACATGAACTCGTCCCGGCTTTCGCAGCTGCAACCGGCCTGGCGCGCGATGCGGGGCCGCCCGGTAGCCTTGCACGGTCCATTACATACCCTGCCCCGGCTTGGGGCTCCCCATCTCTTCACGCCTGGACACCGTGAATGTGGGATCCGAAGGGAGCACAACACCGCATGAAACGTGCGTACGAAATGATGGTCATCATCGACGGTGACATCGACGATCCCCAGGCTCAGTCCTGGATGAAGACGATCAGCGAAGGCATCGACAAGGTCGACGGCAAGCTGCACGAGAAGATCGACTGGTGGGGCAAGCGTCAGTTCGCCTACCCGATCAACAAGAAGCCGTCGGGCTACTACCTCGTCGCTCAGCTCGTTGCCGAGCCCGGCGCCCTCGACGACCTGGAGCGCCAGATGCGCCTCGCGGACGACATCGTTCGCCACAAGCTCATCCGTCTGCCCGAAGAAGAAGCAGTACGCCGCGGCATCGCCGTGGACGCTGCCTGACTCGGACGCATCGGAATCGCCACAGAAATCGATTGGGGAATCACATGGCAAACGACAACACCGTCACACTCGTCGGAAACCTGACCAAGGATCCTGAACTGCGCTACACCACGGGGGGCCGTGGAGTCGCCAGCTTCGGACTCGCAGTCAACCGCCGCTACATGGTCAACAACGAATGGCAGGAGCAGGTCTCCTTCTTCAACGTCGTTGCCTGGGCGGACCTCGGCGAGAACGCCGCGGCAAGCCTCCACAAGGGCAACCGCGTCGTCGTCACCGGTCGACTCGAGCAGCGCTCGTACGAGACCCGCGAGGGCGAGAAGCGCAACATCACCGAAGTGATCGCCGACGATCTCGGACCCAGCCTCCGTTGGGCCCAGGCACAAGTCGAGCGCATCTCCCGTGACTCCGCCGATGGTGGCGGATACAGCGGTGGCGGTGGTGGCGGCGGCAACAGTGGCGGCGGTGGCCAAGCCAAGTCATCTCCCGATCCGGTCTACGGCGAAGAAGAGCCGTTCTGATCCCACGTCGACGGCGCCGCATCGGCGCCCGCTGACGTCATTCATTCGAACATCATTTTCAAGAGAAACATCCAGGTATCAACCATGGCCAGCAAGAAGAACAAGGCCCGGTCGGCGCGAGACGCCAACCCCCGCAAGTTCAAGAAGAAGACCAGCGTCCTCATCATCGACAAGGTCGAGTACATCGACTACAAGGACGTCGATCTCCTCCGTCGCTTCATGAGCGACCGCTCCAAGATCAAGAACCGCCG
>RCMY010000847.1_pt1 | contig 29343 bp, 26 predicted proteins | sample 2041341 | NCBI WGS metagenome assembly RCMY01 (sample SAMN09708234, study PRJNA481090) | Marine sediment metagenome, whole genome shotgun sequencing project. | reverse complement strand
GCAATTTCTTTATCCTTTTTACTTGGTCGTTTAAACCAACCTAACTTACCATATCTCCCCATCAAGACAATATCACTTACAGTTGCTGGGAAATCCCAGTCAACGCTACCACTTTGAGGGACATAAGCAATTCGGCTTAAATCATTATTATCAAGTACTTGTACTTCCCCTGAAATCGGTTCGATTAATCCCATCACTGTTTTGACTAAGGTTGACTTACCTGCACCATTAGGACCAACAATTGCGGTTAATCTTCCCTTATTAAAATCTACGTGCGCATTCCAAACAACTGGTTTTGTATCGTACGCTACGGTTATATCTTTTACACTAATAGCACTGTTTTCTTTCATATTAACCCCTACATCTTTCTAATGAAAATTTCCTCAGCAGCTTGATTACTAATTTCAACAAGTCGATCATCCACTTTTAAAGTACGTGTTGCATCATAATTACTAATTGCCACTAAGGTAATAACATCGCCTACTGAAATATTCTTATGACTTAGGTACTCCAAGAAAACTCGATCATCAACAACTTCTGCGATTACGACGCTTTCATGTAAATTAATTTCCGACAGTTTAAAGATTGTTTCTTTTGTTTCTTCAGTGTTACCGAAAATAATACTTCCATGTGGACAATACTCTGGATACTGTAGAAACTCATTAAGACGTTCTGATAGATAATCTGAAGTAGCATGTTCAAGGACTTCTGCATCTGCATGAACATCTTCCCAATCATATCCAAGATAATTTACTAAGAACACTTCCCACAAACGGTGCTTACGAATTAGCGTCTGTGCAATTCGTGTTCCTTCTTGAGTTAAAGTGTATCCTAAAGTACCATCTTTAATAATTTGATTTGCTTCAACAAGTTTATTGAGCATTTCTGTAACAGATGGTGGCGAAATTTTTAGTTCTTCCGCAATTTTTTTATTTGTAACTTTTATCTTTTTTTGATTTTGTCCATAAATGAACTTAATGTAATCTTCTCTGCTCGGTGTCATAAAACCCTCCTTAGGCTTGCCTAACTATTGTCATTATAGACCCAAATTAACATTAAATCAACTTATATATTGCATGTTTATTCAAATTGATGTAAGATTTATACATAAATTAGGGTTACCTAAGTAAGTGAGGGATTGTACATGAAAAAATTAATAATTGGATTGCTTTCATTATTATTACTATTAACAGGATGTCAAAAGAGTAATCAAGAAGATGGTAAATTGAATATTGTAGTTACAACGACTATGATTACAGATTTAGTAGAAACAATAGGTGGTGATCACGTAAATGTGAAAGGTTTGATGACCACAGGAGTTGATCCACACCTTTATCAAGCAAAAGCAAGTGATGCAACGACATTAATTGCAGCAGACCTTGTAATCTATAATGGGGTTCATCTTGAAGCTAAACTTACAGATGTCCTCGCTAAATTAGAAAACGCAATAAGCTTAGAAAGCGGATTGGACGAGGGAGATATCTTAGCTGATGATGAGGGTGGTATTGATCCTCATATATGGTTTAGTGTTCCACTTTGGAAAAAAGCAGCAATACGTGTGTCAAAAGGATTGTCAGAACTCGATCCAACTAACGCGAAAGACTATGATGCAAACCTTCAAAAGTATCTCGTTGAACTTGATGATTTACAATCATACATTACAAATGAATTAAGTGTTATTGAAGGTGATAAACGAGTCTTAGTAACAGCTCACGATGCTTTTAATTATTTTGCACACTCTAATAATTTTGAAGTTCGTTCGATTCAAGGTATCAGTACTGAGTCGGAAGCTTCAACATCGACGATTAGCGAACTCGCTGACTTCATTACTAAACATCAAATTAAATCAGTATTTACCGAGTCATCGATATCTCCAAAGACTATTGAATCTCTTCAGAAAGCAGTTGAGTCGCGTGGCTTCAAGGTTACAATTGGCGAAGAACTTTATTCCGACTCACTCAAAGATAACGCAAGCTATATTGAAACATTCAAACTAAACGTTGATGCGATAGTAAGAGCATTAGCATAAAAGCACCGAAATATCGGTGCTTTTTTTCTTAATCTTATCAAAATTATATTGAATATTAATATTTACATATATGTTATGATTGGGTTAATGGAATCCGGAGGTTACTTATGAAACTTACAGAAGTTGAATCGATGATTTTTAGCAAGCTACAAATGTACGTCAATATGCAAGAAGTTATCTCACTCGCTAAACTTGCAGACGAATGTCATGTCGCACAAAGCACAATTATAAAAATGGCTCAAAAGATGGGATATAGTGGATTTGTCGAATTACGTTACCAGCTAATATCTGAACAAACTAAGAATACGATTAATCAACCTCACCTTATGAGCAATCTCATTTTAGGTGAAGCCGACACTATTGTGGATAAACTACTAGGATACATTCTGAAACATAAAAACGACAAAAATATTATTCACAAAAGTAACGGAATCGATATACTAGGAAACTACATATCCAGAAAACTTGCATTCTTTGACATCTTTGCTCCTGCCACCTACGACTATACGATGACTTCAAACTTTAGAATTGGTAAAGGATTCATCATTTTCCCTGACACACGCATAAACTCATTTGAATATATACTTCCAATGCTTCAACTTAGTAAACAAGAGGGTTATAAACTCATTGCCTTCGGCGAGGAAAAGAATGAATGGTTAGAATCTAATTGCGATTTATATATTCGAGTACCTAAGACACCCTACAAAGATGCAGACATGTATCCAGTTAAGTTAATTATTCTGTTCGAACTATTGTTTAGTAAGCTTGCAACTAAGCTTGAAGAGGATAAAAATGAAAAATAAAAACTTAACAGCCACAGACTACCGAATTTACGATTCAATTACCAAATTAACTCAACAACACCCTAAACTAAATGTTGCTCAAATTGCAAAAGATGCAGAAGTTGCACCTTCGAGCGTCATTAAATTTGCGAAAAAGCTAGGATACAGCGGATGGTCAGAAATGCAACTTAATTTAAACACCGTTAAATCCGATGAAATTAATCTAAACTTCGATGATTTTAACTTCATTGAAAACAGTGCTATGAATCAGTACTTCGATCGAATTTGGGCATTGATTGATTCTAAAGATAATATTCTAGTAACTGCAATTGGAGATTGTGAATATGTAGGTAATCACCTCGTTAGCAAACTATGGGAGCATAATAATAAAGCAGCTATTCAATCCAATAAAATAATGAAATCGATTCAAGAACACAAAGAGTCAGGAGTTGTAATTTTACTTAACGAAAGCGGAACAGTACTTCTACAAAATTGTCTTCATGCCAATAGTTTAGGTTTAGATGTCATATCGATCACAAGTAACGGGCAATCTCCCCTTGCTATACGCTCTGATATATCACTTGAACTTGCTAACAATAAGTCATCTTTAGACACTTATGCACCAAACTTTTTTACAGCTCGATTATTGCTATTCATTGAACTATTATTTGAATACAGAAGAACTCGCTAATCGCGAGTTTTTTTATTTGGAAATAAATTCACGGTTCTGGAAACAAAATCACGAACCTGCAAAATCTATTGTAAACGCTATCATGGATTCTTATACTAAAGGTGTCTTTTAAAAGCGCTTAATGGACTCATACGAAAGGTGGATTTGATTTATGAAAGAAAAGTTGATGAATGCTACTCAAACATTCTCTAGAGCTATTCTTCAACCTGTAATGTTTATGTCTGTAACCGGGATTATTCTATCTCTTGGAGTAATCATGCAAATGGATGTTATGCCTAAATTCTTGGCATCAATAGGAACGTTCTTATACAACCTTATGATGAATGCAGGAATTAATCAGTTGTCAGTAGTCTTCTGTGTTGGTATCACAACCGCTCTTGCTAAGAAGAAAAAAGTTGATGCAGCAATTCTATCAATTTCTATATTCTTAATCTTCATTTACGCAAACAACGCATGGTTACAAACAAACAACATGCTTGTTGATGCACAGATCTTAAACGGTACTGGTCAAGCTTTTGTACTTGGGGTACAAGTTGTTGATATGGGAGTATTCCTCGGAATCATTCTAGGATGTTTAACAGGATATATCTTCAACAAATTTAGTGATTATGAATTTCCAGATGCAATTCGCATTTATGGAGGATCACGTTTTGCTTTCTTAATTGCTATTATTGCTACTATTTTCCTAGCTATATCACTTTGTTATGTATGGCCAGGAGTTAACTCTATTATTAATGCTAGTGCAAACTTTATTGAAAGCAGTGGATCATTTGGACTCTTTATTTATGGTTTTTTAAACCGTTTCCTAATCCCCACTGGATTACACCATTTAATCTACATGCCATTCTTATATACAGCAGTTGGTGGAACAGCAGAGATTGCTGGACAAACAGTCAACGGAGCAGCATTAATCTTTAGTTCACAAATGGGAGTTGCTCAAAGCCTAACAGCACTTGATCCATCTGTTAAATACATGCTCTTTGGATTCTCTAAAGTATTTGGATGTATTGGTCTAACTTTAGCATTTATTAAGACTGCAAAACCTGAAAGAAAAACAGAAGTAAAAGGTATGCTAATTCCATTACTCTTTGTAGCAGTTCTTGCAGGAATCACCGAACCTATTGAATTTATCTTCCTCTTTGTGTCACCACTCTTGTGGCTGGTTCACTCATTATTGGATGGTATCTTCCAAGTTCTTCTGTTTGTGCTAGGAGCACGACTTCCTTTCTCATCAGGAATTATTTCAGCAATACCTTATATGATTGCACTTCCTATAAACCTAACTAAATGGTACATCACCTTTGGTCTAGGAGTCATCGGTATTGCAGCTTGGTACTTTAGCTTTGTATTCTTGATTCAACGATTCAACATTCAGACACCTGGTCGCGAGGAGGAACTCGCCGAAAACATATCTAGAGGAAACCTAGATGCTTCTACAGGACTAGGAGATATTCATGATATTATTCGTGGTCTTGGAGGAAAAGAAAATATATTAGAAGTAAATAACTGTTTTACTCGTTTACGTGTCAACGTAAAAGATATTGAGAAGCTTGATGAAGATTCAATAAATTTATTCAAGAACTCAGGTATTGTAAAAAAAGGAAATAACGTGCAAGTCATTATTGGAATGAAAGTTCAAACTGTTCGTGAAGATGTATGTCTTGCATTAGGAATAGAATAAAGGAGAGAAAATTATTATGACAAAAACATATTCAGTAAGCATTGTGGGAGCTGGATCCCGCTATACACCAGGTATCTTAAGAATGTTAGTGAGTGAAATGGGAAGATTCCCAATTCATAAAATTACATTATATGATAACGAAGTAGAGAGACAAGATAAAGTATTTAGATATGCACAGATTCTACTTAGAGAATATTATCCACAATGTGACGTAATCGCTACTACAGATCCTAAGATAGCATTTGAAGGAATTGATTTTGCATTTATGCAAATTCGTGCTGGTCGTCTCAAGATGCGAGAATCCGATGAGAAGATTGCATTGAAACACGGTCGTGTAGGACAAGAAACTTGTGGCGCTGGTGGATTTGCATATGGAATGCGTAGTGTTCCAGCAGTAATTGATATCATCAAAGATATCCGTAAGTACTCACCAGAAGCTTGGATCTTAAACTACTCCAATCCTGCGGCAATTGTTGCTGAAGCTACAAAACGTGTCTTTAAAGATGACTACCGCATTATCAATATTTGTGATATGCCAATTGGTATTATGGGATTCTATGCTAAAGCACTTGGAGTTGATTCTAAAGATTTAGAACCACGATACTTTGGACTAAATCACTATGGTTGGTTTACTCAAATTTTAAACAAACACACAGGACACGATTATCTTCCAGAACTTCAAGAAATATTCAAAACACCTCTTGCAGCAGTTGGCGACAATCATCCATTAGATAATAGCTGGATGGAGACATTCCAGTTCATGAGCACAATGATTAGTGATTATGAAGACTTCTTACCTAATACTTACTTACAATATTACCTCTACCCAGATCATATGGTACGTTCAGAGAATCCAGACTACACACGTGCAAACGAAGTAATGGATGGAAACGAAAAGATTACATTTGAGATGTTAGATAAAGTTATTGCTAACGATAAGCTAAAAGGTACTGAATTTGAACCTCAAGAAGGTAAACATGACGGACACGCTGGTTACATTGTGGACTTAGCAACATCAATCGCAAATAACACTAATGATATCTTCTTATGTATGACTGAAAATACAGGCATTGTTTCAAACTTAACTGAAGGCATGATGGTTGAAGTTCCTTGCCGTGTTGGGGCTAATGGTGTAGAAGCATTAAATGTTGGAGAAATTCCTACATTCCAAAAAGGTTTACTTGAAAACCAATATGCTTATGAAAAATTAACAGTAGATGCTTGCCTTGAGGGAAGTTACAAAAAAGCTTGGAATGCATTAACATTAAATCGTTGTGTAAATGATACACAAGTAGCTAGAGCAATACTCGATGATTATATCGAAGCAAATAAAGAGTACTGGCCAGTTCTAAAATAAGGAGATATTAGTATGTTTTCATTTCTATCAAAGAAAAAATTAGTATTAGAAGCACCTGTATCTGGTGAAATAGTTCCCCTTAGCAAAGTGGATGATCCAGTATTTGCATCAGAATCAATGGGTAAAGGTATTGCTATAGATTTTAGTGGTAATGGTGTTTATGCACCATCTGATGGAGATGTAGTAGCTCTATTTCCTACAGGACACGCAATTGGTATTGAATATAAAGGCATACAGTATATTATTCACATTGGAATTGATACTGTAGAACTTAATGGCGAAGGGTTCCAAGCTCACGTTAAGCAAGGAGACAAGATTTCCAGAGGTGACTTACTTATTTCCGCTGATTCTAAAGCTTTAATAGACAAAGGCTATAACCCAATTACTATGATTGTGTTCCCAGAAGGACATAACTTTAAACTCTTAAAAACTGAAGGAACCATTAAGCAAGGAGATGACTTCATACAATGTTAAAATCAATTAACGAATTGAAATTCAAACAACAAATTGCACTCATTGTACTATTTGCAATTTCCTATTTCTCACCACTTGTCGGTTGTATTCTAATAGTATTCTTTGTAGTAAAGAAAACAGATAAAGTCTACCGCAACATCGCTCTATTAGGCACTATCAGTGCACTACTCTTCTACTCACTTGGGTATTTGATTAGTATCTTATAACATTTAAATATAATAGCTAACAAAGAAAAGAGGTCCTTTATAGACCTCTTTCTTTTTCGGTTTCATAGAACCAAATTTATATCGAGCGACAACGATATAGTCTTTTAGACAATTACTTCTTCGTTTTCTGGATCAAAGAAGTGAGCTTTATTAACATTAAAGCTGATTTCAACATCTTCTCCAATGTTGAATTGTTGTTGTGGACTCACTTTAGCAATGAAATCTGTTCCACCTGCATTAAGGTGAAGCATAATTTCAGAACCTAATAGTTCACTTACAACAACTTTAGCTTTAACAATTGATTCTGGATTTGCATCAAGAACTAATTGTTCGTTGTTAATTGATTCTGGTCGGATACCAAAGCAAACACGTTTGTTTTCATATCCTCTATCTTTAAGGAGTTTTACTTTTCCTTCTGGGATAGCCAATTCAAAGCCATCTTCACCAATTAATTTACCATCTTTGAATTCTACATCAAAGAAGTTCATTGCTGGTGACCCAATGAACCCTGCTACAAACTTATTCGCTGGGCGGTTATAAACTTCAGTAGGTGTTCCTACTTGTTGAATAAAACCAGCTTTCATAATTACAATGCGGTCAGCCATTGTCATCGCTTCCGTTTGGTCGTGAGTGACATAGACTGTCGTTGTACCAAGTCGTGCATGGAGTTTTGAGATCTCTGCACGCATTGTAACACGAAGTTTTGCGTCTAAGTTTGATAGAGGTTCATCCATTAAGAATACTTGTGCATTACGAACGATTGATCGTCCCAATGCGACACGTTGACGTTCACCACCAGATAATGCTGCTGGTTTCTTGTCTAGATAGTGTGTAATACCTAAAGTTTCTGCTGCTTCACGTACAAGTTTGTCAATTTCTTCTTTAGGATATTTACGTAGTTTTAATCCAAATGCCATATTGTCAAAAATAGTCATATGTGGATACAATGCATAGTTTTGGAAAACCATTGCAATGTCTCGGTCTCGTGGAGATACATCATTAACCAAACGGTCACCAATGTAGAGTTCTCCTTCTGTAATATCTTCCAATCCAGCAATCATTCGAAGGGTTGTAGATTTACCACATCCTGAAGGACCTACAAATACTACAAACTCCTGATCTTGAATTTCAAGATTGAAATCACTAACGGAATAGCGATCATTACCATCGTATTTTTTATAGACTTGTTTTAATGTGATACTTGCCATCTCATTGTCCCCCTTTGTGGTCATCGCGTCGGCAACGGCGTGTTTCGTGAACCCATTTTGTTAAGCGTTTGAGTCCATCTGTGTAATCTTGTGAGTATGTATCTAATTTCCATTCCCAGTTAGGACTTCCAACTGTTCCTGGACAATTAATACGTGTTGAACCTGATAATCGCATAATATCTTGAATTGGTAAGATTGCCCAATCTGCTTTTAAGCGAAGTGTATAGTGGCAGATTTGATCAATGATATGATCATCATCTACTCCACGTATTGCAAGTTCTTTAGCTACGTGTACTTGTTCTTTTAATGGCATGTTTTCTTTCCAACCACCAAGCGTCTCATTGTCATGAGTTCCTGTGTAAACAAGCATGTTAGTTTTCATTTTTTCGTCTCGTTCGATTTCTTTTGTCTTAAGAGCAAATTGGATAATTTGCATACCCATTAACTCATAATCATCACGAAGTTGGAGAACTTCAGGTCTTAAGTCACCCAAGTCTTCTACAACTAGGTCTAAGTCTTCAATCTGACGATACATTGCATCAAAGAAATCATGAGCTGGACCAAGACGCCATTCGCCATCTATAGCGGATGTAGCTTCTCCGTCAACTACCCAATATGTATCGAATGCCCTAAAGTGATCCAAACGAATCACATCAAACATCGTTTGATTCCATTTGAGTCGATCCACCCAGAATTTGTAATCGGTTTTTGCGATAGCATCCCAGTTATATATAGGATTACCCCACAGTTGGCCTTCTTCACTAAAGTAATCTGGTGGAACACCTGCTACAAGAGTTGGACGACCATCTTTTCCTAAGTAGAAAAGATCACGATTGAAATAAACTTCTGCTGAATCATGCCCAAGATAAATTGGAAGATCTCCAACAATCTTGATGTTTAATTCTTCTGCATATGTCTTTAATTTTTTCCATTGTTCAAAGAATACAAATTGTAAGAATTTATGATAACTGGCTTCCTTTGGGTCTGGGACTAATTCAGTCCACTCGACCCAGGAAGTATTACCATTTTGAGTTCTTAATGCCATGAAGTCTGCATACTCATCAAGCCAATGTGCTTTGATGGTGAAGTCTTCATAATTTTTGTCTTCTTTGAAATGTTTGTATGCTTCTTTTAAGTAGTGTGTTTTTGTCTTACGAACTTCATCGTAATTTACAGAATCATCTTCAATGGTTTCCCATTCGATTTCAAGATTCATTGATTCGTAAAGATCCTCAAGACAAATATAGATTTCATCTCCTGCAAATGATGAGTAAGTTTGGTATGGTGAGTTACCATATCCAACTGGATTTAAAGGAAGTACTTGCCATAAGCTTGATCCTGTTTTACTTAGGTCATGAACCCATGTATAAGCATCTTTTCCTAAATCACCAATTCCCATCGTTCCAGGTAGACTTGATAAGGGCATCAATACCCCTGCAACGCGTGCCATCGATTAGACCTTCCAGATTTCGCGGTTGTAGTCTGCAATAGTTCTGTCTGAGCTAAAGAAGCCAGCATTCGCAATATTAACAATCATTTTCTTAGCCCATGTTGCACGATCTTCGTAATCGTTGAAGCATGTATCTTTAACAGTTACATAATCTTCAAAGTCGATAAGTGTCATGAACCAGTCTTTTGTAATGAATTCGTGGTGTAAACGAGCTAAGTTATCTTTGTTACCAGCTGCTAACATTTCATCACTAATTAAGAAATCAACTGATGCTTTAATACGTGGGTCGTTATCATAGTATTCACGTGATACATAGTCTGCTTTTTCATAGTGTTCAATGATTTCATCACTGTGTTTACCAAAGATGTAGATGTTATCTTCGCCAACATGATCTTTAATTTCAACGTTAGCACCATCTAATGTACCAAGTGTTAGAGCACCATTTAACATAAGTTTCATGTTACCTGTTCCACTTGCTTCTTTACTTGCAAGTGAGATTTGTTCTGAAACATCACATGCAGGAATTAAGTATTCTGCTTCAGTAACGTTGTAGTTCTCAACAAATACAATTTGCATGTATTGGCTAAGTTCTTTATCGTTAGCAATAATTTCACTTAATGTTAAGAGTGAGTGAATGATGTCTTTAGCAATAATATAAGCAGGAGCTGCTTTTGAACCAAAGAAGAATGTTACATGACGACTTGGTTTGTAACCATCACGGATACGTAACATTAAGTCAATAATGTATAACATGTTTAATTGTTGACGTTTGTATTCGTGAAGACGTTTGATTTGGATGTCAAAGATCGAGTTTGTATTGATTGTGATATTTTTTGTAGCAGCTAAATGTTTAGCAAGACGTTCTTTTTGAGATGTCTTAATTGCTAAGATTGAATCTTGAACTTCTTTATCATCTTTGAATGCTTCGAAAGCTTTAAGTGCTGTTGCTTCGTCTTTGAATTCATCGCCAATACGTGATTCTAAGAAGCTTGTAAGCTCACGGTTACTGAATTGTAACCAACGTCTGAATGTAATTCCGTTTGTTTTATTGTTGAAACGTGTTGGGTATAAGTCTGCAAATTCTTTTAATTCTGATTTTACTAGAATTTCTGTATGAAGTGCAGCAACACCGTTTGTACTATAGCTAAAGTGAATTGCTAATGAAGCCATGTGTACTTTATTGTTTTCATCAATTAATTGTACTTTTGGATCTGTTGAACGTGTTGCAACAATATCTTGAAGTTTGTGTAGAATTGGTACTAAGTCAGCATCAACTGCTTCAAAGTAATCAATTGGCCATGTTTCCAATGCTTCTGCAAGGATTGTATGGTTTGTGTAAGCACATGTGTTACTTACGATTTCCACTGCATCTTCGAAGCTAACACCACGTTCTTGTAATGCTTGAATTAAGAGAACAACAACCATTGAAGGGTGAGTATCGTTAATTTGGATAACTACATGTTTATGAAGTTCTGCTAGGACATCTTTATGGCTTTCTAAGATGTATGAAAGACCACTCTTGACCATAAAATATTGTTGTGCAAAACGTAAACGTAGTCCTGTTTCTGTTGAATCATCTGGATACAAGAATAATGTTAAGTTTTTGTCGATTGCTTCTTGGTCGAAACGGATTCCTTCACCAACAAGTGTTTCATCAATACTTTCTAAATCGAAAAGACGTAATGTAGTTTTCTTACCACGGTATCCTAATACATCAATTTCATACATACGTGATTTTAAGGAAACATCACCGATTTGTACTGGGTAGACTACATCAGTTTTACGTAACCATGATGGAATGTCTAACCAAACATCTTTTGTTTCTGTTTGTAAATGATTTTGGAATACTTGTTTGAATAATCCAAAGTGGTAGTTTAATCCTAAACCTTCACCGTTAATTCCAAGTGTTGCAATTGAGTCTAAGAAACATGCTGCAAGACGGCCTAATCCACCATTACCTAATGATGGTTCTGGATCAAATCCTTCGATATCACTGATATCATGACCATTTTCTTTAAGTACAGCACTAATTTCGTCGTAGATACCTAAGTTCATCATGTTATTTGTAAGTAACTTACCAATAAGGAACTCAGCTGACATATAGTAAACCTTACGGTCACCTTTTACATGTTCAACTTCTTTAATATGGTTTTGAACAACTTCAAGAACTACTTCGTAAACTTCTGCAGTACTCATTGATTTCAGATCTTTGTCTGATACCGATAAAATTTCATTGCGAATCATAAATATATATCTCCCTTCGTCACTATACTTACATAATGACGTCTTCATAATTAATTGTTGTGATTGTATAATCTAGAATTATCGCTTGACCTTTTTCGTCAGCAATTAATCGTTTTGCTTCATCAATTGCATTTCGTGCAACATTATAGAAGTCTTGTTGTACTGTTAACATTGGATAATCAATGTACCCCAGTAACTTGATACCGTCATAACCACATACGGGTCTAAAGATATCCATTTCTTTTAAAGCATTTACTGCCCCAATTGCCATCAAGTCAGATGCACATATTATGACATCAGCATCGCTACCATATTGCTTGACTAAATCAATAGCCTTTAGCTCGCTAAAGTCTGAATACTGAGCGTTAAGGTTAACGCCAAGCTTATCACAGGCATCGACAACACCCTGGAGTCGTAAGTCGGTTACGAATCCATCACGACGTCCTGCAAGGTAAAGAACATTTCTTATTGTTCCTTCACTTTTTTGGATGATTTGTGTTGCAATGTCATATTGTGCTTTTTGATGGTCAACCATGACATAGGATGTTCTATCATTTAGAATCGGTCCATCAACTACGACCGTTCTGAAATGTTCTTCTTGAATAATTTCATTGAAGAATATTTCTTCTTTATGGAGTCCATAAACTACTACAGCTTCAATACTTAATGACTTAAGATAATGAATAATTTCTACTTTACTCATGTTTTCAAAGACACCGGAGAAGACTGTTGTTACATCAAGTTTATGAATGTTAGCTTGGAAAAATGAACCAAAGAGGTATTGCATATTAATTTCGTCAATCGCTTGACGTTTGTTATTAATAAACACCACTACCGCTATCCTTCTTCCCTTCTTTGAAGAGAGTGCGGAAGCTGCCGCATTTGGAACATAGTTCAATTCAGTTACAGCTTGCATGACTTTATCACGTGTCGCCTGACTAATGTTATCGTAATTATTTAGTACTTTCGAGACGGTTGAAACACCCACCCCAGCTCTTTTTGCTACATCGCCAATATTCGCCATACAAACCCCTCCATTTATTTTTCGATTATGATGGTTGTGTAAGCAGATAACTCCAGTGTGTTACCTACTTTCTTTACTTTACCATTGACTGAGTTAATCTTATCATAATCTTGTGTTATCGTATTCATTTCTTCTGATAAATTATGTATTAAGATAACATTATCGTATTCCAAAGCATAGATCGCAGGGTTTCCCATATCAATTACATTGAATTTTCCACGGGCAAGATCCTTTGAATACGTATTTCTAATATTAATTACCTTTTGATAGTGATACCAAAGGGAATCTTTATCTTTCTTTGCTTCTTCATAAGTTAGTGGCTGTGATGCTGTATAATCTGCAGCACTTGGGCCATTGGTTACATCTTTTGGATTTTTTGTCCATGGCATTGGTAAACGTTTGTTCTCATCAATGCCACTTCCCTTCATACCCAGTTCTTCACCATAATAGATAAATACATTTCCTGGCATCAGCAAGTATAATGATGCTGCCATTTTTTGTTTTTCTAATGTAGTGAGGTATCCAGCACTTCGGTTGTTGTCGTGATTTGATAAGAACACTGCGTCAATTGCTTGACTGTTTTGATTACTAATTTCTTGATTGTAATCATAGACTTGCTTGGCAAGTCGTGCTCCATTAGATTTATTAATGGCTGTTACGATTTTTCCACTATTCTGACTTAGCCCAAAGTTGAAGAAACTATCAAGTTGACTTGCATACATTTCTTGAATGGTTGAGTCAACTGTCCACGCTTCTCCGACAAGATACGCATCTGATTTCTTGGATTTAACCAGTGTTTGTAACCAGTCTAGAAACTCGACATTAAGACTTAAGTTTTCACCATAAAAGTGGGTTGTAGCGTCTAACCTAAATCCTTTTACACCTTTATCAATCCAGAAACTGACAATATCATCAATTTCATGTCGTAAACTTTCATTATCAAGATTCAAATCAGGCATTTCTTCCCAGAATACTGACTCATAATACGTTGAGTCGTTAAGCTTGGTATATCCTGATTCATACGAATCACTGAAATTATAGTAACCACATTCGACGATTTCATCACATGTATTGTTTGTAACCCCTGATACCGCCTTTAGAAACCATGGATGTTTTGAAGAAGAGTGATTAAGAACAAGGTCAATAATTAGATCCATGTCTCTACTTTTCATTTCTTTGACCAGATTGTCAAAGTCTTCCATTGTTCCATAAGCCTTATCAATTGCTTTATAGTCTGTTACATCATATTTATGATAGGTAGGTGATGGGCTAATTGGCATGAGCCAAATTCCTGTCACCCCTAGCTCTTGTAATGTATCCAGAGAATCGGTAACTCCTTGTAAGTCTCCCATACCATCACCGTCAGAGTCTTTATAGGATCCAACGAAGATTTCATAGTATACCGAGTTAACCTCAGGCTTAACGGAGACATGCTCAGCTTGACAGCCTGTTAAGATCACTAAAGTTAGAATAACTCCAAAGAGCTTTCTCATCCTTTAACAGATCCTCCTGTAACACCTGTTACGTAGTATTTTTGCATCTTAATAAATAAGAGTGTGATTGGAACCGCAATTAATACTGCTCCCGCACAGAAGCGAGTGAAGTACATTGCAATATTTTCACGTGTTAACATTTGATATAAACCAAGTGCTACCGTGTAGTTCTGATAACTATCACGCATGATTACGGATACGAAGATGAAGTCGACCCATGGAGCGATGAAGCTTGTTAGAACTGTATAGATAATAATTGGTTTTGACATTGGAAGTGTAATTTTCCAGAAGATATCATTCTTTGTAGCACCATCGATCATTGCTGATTCATCAACAGCATATGGAATGGTATCGAAGAATCCTTTAGAAATGTAATAACCCATGGCAGCACCACCAGAATAGACAAGAATTAATGCCCATAGTGATTGTGTTAAGTTCATTGCTTTTAAGATATGGTAAACAGCTGTCATTGACATAAATCCAGGGAACATTCCAAGGATTAAGATAATGTTCATCATTTTCTTACGGAATCTAAAACGTAAGCGGCTGAATGCATAACTTGTAAGTAAGACGATAATTGTTGAAATAATACAACTTACTACCGCTACAAACAATGTATTCATGAACCAACGTGGGAAGTTAAATAAACTTGTTTCTGTAAAGAGTTTGATGTAGTTATCGAATGTCCATACTTTTGGAATAATGTAGTTTGTTGTTGCTCCACCTTCACCACGTAAGGACTGCATGATTAACCATGCAACAGGAAGTAACCAAAGTACTGACAGTACAGATAAGAATGTGTGTCCTATTGTACTGGATATAAATCGTTTGCGTTTCATACTAGTTAAACTCTCCTTCCTGACCTTGTTGTGTTGTCCTCTTGAAGACAATGAGTGATAAGGTTGCACTAATAACGAAAATAATAATTCCTAATGTTGAAGCAAGCGCATAGTCTTTTTGTTCAACAGTTAGTTTATAGAGCCATGTAACGAGTAAGTCTGTCTTACCTGCTTGATGGTACTCAAGTGATAATGGACCACCACCTGTTAAGAGGAAGATAACGTTAAAGTTATTTAAGTTTCCTACAAACTGAGTGATAAGGTATGGTGTTGTAACGTGAAGCATATATGGTAGGGTAATTTTTCTAAATTTAACCCATGGACCAGCTCCATCAATTTCAGCACTTTCATATAAGTCAGCAGGTATATTCATTAAGATACCTGAAGTAATTAACATAGTATATGGAATACCTACCCAACAGTTAATTACGATAACAGTGATTTTAGCTAGATTTCCATCTGTTAGGAATTTAATTGACGAATCAACAAGACCCCAGTTTTTGAGTAAGACGTTTAAACTTCCGTTATCCGCTAATAATTGTGACATAAGAAGTAAACTAACAAATTGAGGTACTGCGATTGTGATTACAAAGACTGTTCTCCAGAATTTTTTGATTTTTATTCCTTTTGAGTTAATAAGCATTGCAAGTAACATACCGAGGATGTAGTTAAGGAATGTTGCGAAGAATGCCCAGATAAATGTCCACTTTAAGAGTGCGAAGAATGTTCCAGAAATAATCGAGTTATTGTAGAACATATCTTTGAAGTTCTTAAGACCTACCCAGGTAAATAAGTTTCCTGGAGGTTGGTGGGTTTTATCAAAGTTAGTAAAAGCAATAAGAATCATAAATACCAATGGTAATAATGTAAATATAAACGTCAGAATTGTAGGAATTGTAAGAACTGTTATGTGGAATTTCTCATCAAGTAAAGTTTGAATATCTTCTTTAAATGTAGGAAGTTCACGCCCGCTATCAACAATTTTTTGATTCTCTACGGCATTAACGATGTTAAGTGCATAAACTCCGATAGTTCCAACAATCGCAAAGATTGCAAGAACACCAAAGAGTAAGAATAACATTGAGTTATCACCTTGACTGTAAATATAAATACCGAGTGCTTCATCAAAGGTTTTCCCTTGTGAAACTGTTCCAAGATTTGCTAATCCCGCTATTCTCGAAAAACCGCTCATTATTAGATATGCAAATGAGACAATTTGAATTCCAAGAAGGGTAAATCCACGTACGTATTGTTTACGCATAAAGGATCCCGCGCCCATTACGAGATATGACAATTTGGTTATACTATCTCCCTCTTTAAATCCTGAGATAAAATAAGAGATTGCGTTTTTAATTTTTTTCATGAATAACCCCTTAAAATAATGAAGGGGGACTCAAAGTCCCCCAACTAAACTAATTATTGTTCAATTTGTTTGACCAAGGTGTCAAGTAGTTCTTGCATTGGCTTGTCTGATTTATTTTCTAGATCTGTACCAAATGCTTCTGCAGGTCCCCAGTACTCTCCAACAACATCTTTTTGGCTGTGTGCAAACTTACCTTGTTGTGCTAATGCGCTTAAGGCAACGTCTTTTTTAACTGCTTCACTTTCTGCTGCTTTTAAGTTTGAAGGTCCTAATTTACGTGCTTCGAAGCGTTGTACTTGGCTTTCTTCGTTACTTAAGAATTCTGCAAGGTCCATTGCTGCGATTGGTGCTTTTGTATGTGAGTTAACTCCGTATACTTTGTATCCAGCAAAACTTGCCATTTGTACGCCTTTTCCATCAATTGTAATTTCTGGAAGTTTTGTAGCAGCATAACCGTCGCCGTATGCTGCAGCAAATTGATCTGCTGTCCATGTTCCTGAAACTGCTGCAACGATTGATCCGTCAGCTGCTCCAGCGTTCATTACGTTATCATCACCTGTCATAAATGCTGGTGAAGCTGCGAATTTACGTAAGTATTCTCCAACTTTAACACCTGTTTCATTATTCCAGTCGATTACTTGTTTACCATTTGATCCTAGTTCAAGTTTTCCACCTGCTCCTAAGAAGAATGATGAGATATACCATCCATTTGAAAGGTCAAAGAATACTTTCTTACCTTCTGCTTCAGCTTTAGCTAACATTTTGTCTAATGACAATACATCATCTGCTGAGAAGAATCCTGAATTGTAGTACATGAAGTAGCCGTTGTCAGCTGTGAATGGGTAACCGTACATTTTACCGTCTAAAGTAACTGCATCGATTGATCCTTCCATGTTTTCTTTAACGATTTGATCTTTGTTCTTTGTGATTTCGTATAATGCTCCAGCACCTACTAAGTCACGAAGTTGATCGTTTGCGAATGCGAATACGTCTGCTGATGCTTCTAAATCTTCTGTGATTTTTGTTTTTGCATCTGCTTCACTAACAACACCTAATGTAATGTTGTATGTGTTATCTTTGTTTGCTGCTTTGAAGTCCTCAACACGTTTTTGTAAGAACGCTTGGTCTTCTTGTGAACCCCATAATTTTAAATCAAAGGTTTCACCTTTCTTACTTCCACCTGAGCTACATGCTACTAGTGAAAGAGCTAGTAATGATACTGTCATTACTTTTAACATTTTCTTAAACATATATTTTCCTCCTCATATATTAAAGAAATCGTTTTCACAGACCTATTATAACACAGAGTTTTTGTTTGTAAACCCTTTTGTATGCGATTACAGAAAATGTTTTCCTAAAACCCCTTTATAAGTGGATATTTTGCTCTTTCTATTCACGAAAATATTTTCGCATTGAAAAAAGACAAGATTTCTCTTGTCTTTAACACTTACTTAATTTCAATATTACCATAATGATAACAAACACCATATGATTGATCAACGTCACGACGCCAATGAATCCATTTGCTTAAGTCATCATTCATATCTTTATAAGCATCTAACATACTCCAGTTAATACGGTTAACCTCATCACTGGATTGATAGGAGTTTCCATCACCCTTTTTATTTCTAAAGAAGGTTTGACCTATTTGAATGAAGGGAATTCCTTTTGATGCAATAACAACACGTGTGATACGTTGAGCATCATGAGGTGATAATCGATGCATGGCAATTCTGTCTGCCAATGTATAGTTATCATGACACTCTACATAGTTAATGGATTGTTCTGGTGGAACAGGATAATTATTATTACCATTCATTAATGAACAGATTGATCCGTCTTGATCATGCAACATTAAGATTGAGCTGGTTTCACCATTTACACGACCGCCAATAGAATCACGGTATGTATCATTAAAGAAGCCTATTGTTTTCATCTTATGAGCATTATCGATTGTTGCACATTCTGATGGCTTATAAACGGTAGGCATTCTCCATCCTTCACCATAGATCATAGCATTGGGATTAAGTTCCTTGATTGCTGCAGATAATTCATTCATTGTTTCAATATCAAGAAGACCCATCAAATCAAAACGATAGCCATCAACCGCAAACCAATCAACAAAGTGAACACAAGCATCAATAATATGCTTACGTGCCATTGGCATTTCGGATGCTACTTCATTACCACAGAAAGAACCATTGCTTAAATAGTAATCACGTGTATAACGGAAATAGTAGTATGGAGCTAATATATGGAATGGGTGATTCTCGACTTCATAAACATGATTAAATACAACATCGACGTTGACTCCGATGTTTTTACCATGATATGCATTCACAACTTGCACTAAATCATTAATACCTTGTAATGGATTATGAACGTTTGAACTGTAAGAACCTTCTAGTGCTAAGTATTGCATTGGGTCATAACCCCAGTTGTAGGATTCTGTAGGATTGAGCTCATTTACTGTAGCGAAATCATTAATAGGCATAAGTTGTACATGGGTTACACCGAGATCTAAAATATGTGCAAAACCATAATTGCCATGGCTTTCAAGCATCCCTAAAAATTTACCACGTTGACTAAATGGTACTTCTGGGTCCATTGAGAAATCTCGAACTGACATTTCCGCAATAATAGGATTTTTGTGTTCAACAAAATCACGCTTTGCTTTCACAATTTGTGATTCATCAACCACCACACTCGCTTCACGATTTGCCACACTTGCTTTTGCATAGGGATCTGTAGTGAGCTTTACCTTATTATATCTTACGACTTCATAGAGATAGGCTTGTCCATGGAAGTTACCTTCTAGTTCAAGATGGTGAACTCCAGTGGCATCACGAAACATCAAATATCTCTGTTCATTCATTAAAACAGATACCTTTGATGTTGTAGGTGCATAGACTGCAAAATGTGTTGTGTTGTTTTCTACCCAGTTTCCAAGTTTTCCATCATAACGATAGGTTTCTTTAAACCAAGTCTTTTTTACAATTCCTCTCATTTCCACAAAAACAGAGGTTCCATTGACACTTAATGTGTATTCTTCATGAGGCTTAAATGTAGGAGAAATATATACATTAATAATGCGACCATCTCTCTCATAAGTCTCAACATTTACCAATTCATTTTTTTTATAAAAACATGTATTAATCTGTACGTCACTTTCAATTGTAATTCGACGAACATCATCATAGAACGCTAAAATCATAGTGTACCCTTTCTTGAATATACACTTTGACCTCTTTTGATTTAACAGGGATATTTAAGTACCCATTTTCATCAACAATAATTCGGTCATTTGTATCTTCCAAGGAAAAGTATACAGTTCCAGAGCAATTTTGTCCAATATATAAACTTTCAGTATTGTCACCTTTTATTGACATACTTACAATATAGCCTTTTTCATCCGTATATCCAAAGGTACGTGTGTGCTTTTTATCATGAATATCCACAAAGTTTGATCCTTCATATTGGCTTCGTACAGCAGTCATTTTTTGAATAAACTGGTTATCCATATCTGTATAGAATAAACATGGATATGCATTTTCGTGGAGTAGAATAAATGCATAGGCATGGTTTCTAAACCATGGTTCTACCCAGGACTCTAGCGATTGTCCAATTTGAGTATCGTGGTTATCCACAAACGTTACAGAATACTCAGGGTATCGTTCAGTAAACGTCCCATGATACAGTGTGCTTAAATCATCAATATTCCCTGTGGAAATATTGTGGAACTTGTGATGTAAAGGGACATCAAAAAGTGCCATAGTCCCTTCTGTAAGTTCATGATAGTGACATAATTCATTAATATCGCCACTCCAATACTCACCAACAGCCTTAATATGAGTACGGTCTCTAAGGGATCCAAGGATTTCTTTCGTTGCGAGTGCATCAATGTGTTTGATTGCATCCAAACGTACCCCATCAAATTGAACCGTATCATAATACCAATGTAGCCAATGCTTTAATTCTTCTGCTACTTCAGGATTCAGAACATCAACATCAGCACCCATTAAGTAATCATAGTTGCCATATTCATGAGAAACATGTTCGTCCCAAACTCTATCTTTGAAAAGATAGACTCCATTCTGATGTTCATTGTCATCAAAATCGATTGCTTTAAAGTGAGACTTATCCCATTTGAATGTAGAATACTTATTGTTTCGATTTGGATATGTGAAGTTTGTCCATGCTTTAATCTCTTTATTTGCATGGATGACTTCATTTCTATTCTCTGGATTGACTTCATCTACTAACACCGTTTCAAGCTTATCTGCTCCAATGCGATGGTTTAAGACGACGTCAACATAGATTGCGATATTATGGTCTTTAAGCGCTTGGATTGCCTCAAGATATTCTTGTCGGCTTCCGTACTTAGTTTCAACGCTTCCTTTTTGGTCAAATTCACCTAAATCATAAAGGTCGTATACACCATATCCCGAGTCATAACATCCACGATGACCTTTGTATGCTGGTGGTAACCAGATACTTGTAATTCCCATTGATTCGTATTTTTTAGCGTTATTTTTTATTTTAATCCATAATTTATCTTCAGGGGCTAAATACCATTCAAAGCCCTGCAACATTGTTTTATGTTTCATATTCACCTCAAGGAAAACGATTTCCTTAGATACCATTATACCCACTTTATTCACTTTGTAAAGTTTTCCAAATAAAAGAACTCACTTTACATGAGTTCCTGTTTACTAACTATTATGCGTTTCTTTGAAATTTCTTGGGCTCTTTTATCATAACAATCAATAGCCTTATCTAGCATTGTTAGTCGGATTTTATCTGTGACCCCAAAAACCTTCAACACTCCATACGTTGTTAACGCGCCTGCTGCAACTGCAGTCACAATTCCTAATTTCTTCATAACAATACCTCCTATGTCTTGAGTATACGTGAGTTCTTTGTCATCAAGATAAAATACTTGTGTTAATTTATGTGAGCTTTGATTCAAAGAGTGGTTCTTCAATCGTTAAACTTTTGGCATCAAAATCAATCTTTGCTTTAAGACCGTAAGGAATCACAGTTCTTGGGTATGCATGACCGAAGTTTATATTAAAGAGTATCGGTGTATCCGTACTTTCAAGATATGCTTCTTTGATTTCTTCATAATGAATTTCATTTTGAGGCTTCCCTACAAGAATTGCAGATACTGCATCAAGGATTCCTTCTTCTTTAAGAACTTTGAGATACTTCAACATTTGTTCTTTATCAGGACATTCTTCACTTGTTTCTAAGAACAGGATTTTTCCTTTCCATTCTTTTAATGTTGGAAAGAGATCGTATTTCTTAACGACATCTTTCTGATCTGGGAAGCGATCACCAGTAATCATATCAAAGATACTTTCGATACAACCACCTAATAGTCGACCTTCTACAACACCGGAACCTTGGAGAACTTCATAACCTCGTGTCTCTTCATGACTGATACGAGGAACTCCTATAGAGTTACTACTAAAGTCTGTACGTTCTTCATACCAAATTGGACTTGATTCAATCGTAATCGTTTCTGGATTGTCAAAGTAGTACTGAATCGTTTGTCGTGTGTAAGGTATCATCTCTGTATCTAACTCAGCAATGTCATTTAATATATTAGGACCGTAGTAACTAACCATTCCTAGTTTATAAAATAGGAAGTGATTGTTTGTGGTATCGGAGAACCCTGTAAATAATTTTGGTTTCCTTAGAACATTCTCTAAGAACTCAGCATCTTCTAAAAGATATGGTGATAAACGATAGGTATCAATACCACCGATTGCACAGAAAATACCTTTAATAGAATCATCAGCAAATGCATCCTTCAGATCTTGTGCTCGAGCTTGTGGATTTTCTTCCAATACTTTTAAACCTTTTAATGCATTTGGCATAAATACCGGAACCAGTCCAAGCATTTCCAAACGTTTCTTTGCGAGTTCAACTTGATGCTTTGCGAATGGCTCTCCCAAAACACCTGAAGATAAACTGACAATTGCCACTTTATCACCTCTACGTAAGGCTGATGGTTTTCTCATGATACTACCCCCTAGGCTAAAATACCTCTTTTCTGAAAAACTACGAGTCATTTCTATACTCATATCATATCATGCATTTATCCTTGTTCAAAAGAAAAGAGTTCCAAAGGAACTCTATTGAATATCATTTTCAGCTTCAAAATCACTTAGCATTTTACGAACTTCATCAGTCGTGGAAGTTTCCATGAGACGTACTCGTAAATCACTTGCACCTGAGAACTCTCTTACATAGATTTTAAAGAATCTTCGTAATGGTTTAAAGACACGAGGTTCTACTTTTGAATACTTATCAAACATATCTAAATGATAGCGTAGTAGATCAAGTAACTCTTTGGAGCTATGTTTCTTAGCATCTTTCTCAAACGCAAAGGGATTGTGGAAAACACCTCGACCAATCATAACGCCATCGATATCGTATTTTTCAGCCAGCATCATCCCGGTTTCATAATCAGGAATGTCACCATTAATGGTAATAAGGGTATTAGGGGCAATTTCATCACGGAGTTTCTTAATCTCAGGAATCAATTCCCAATGAGCATCAACCTGACTCATTTCAACTTTAGTTCGTAGGTGAATGGATAAGTTTGCAATGTCTTGTTTAAGGACATGTGTTAACCAATCTTTCCACTCATCGACTCTTGAATGTCCAAGTCGAGTTTTTACACTGACTGGTAAACCACCAGCCTTGGCTGCTTGAATGATTTCTGCCGCGACCTCAGGTCTTAGTATAAGCCCTGAACCACGACCGTGTCGAAATACGTTTTGAGCAGGACATCCCATATTGATATCAACACCCTTAAAACCCATTTCAGCCATACCAATACTCATCTCTTTAAAGAACTCAGGTTTATCACCCCAGATATGTGCTACTATCGGTTGTTCATCTTCAGTAAAGGTTAGACGACCCTTCACGCTTTCTTTTCCTTCAGCATGACAATAACTTTCACTGTTCGTAAACTCCGTAAAGAAAACATCAGGCTTTCCCGCTTTCGCTATTACATGACGAAAGACAACGTCAGTTACATCCTCCATAGGTGCTAAGATAAAAAATGGCTTCGGTAAATCTTGCCAAAAGTTATGTGTCATTTCAATTCCTCTACTTCTTATTAATTAATTCTACCGCTTGTAATTATCCCATTATTAGACATTATTCACAAGTAATTGAACCAGAAGTTAGTAATGTTTTCGATTATTATTGATGATATTCCTGTGATAACAGATGAAACCTATATTAATTGCTGTGAAACTATGGAGAAAGGAGCTCACATTCTTTGTAAGTATATTCACAAAGTGGTACATTAGGATAAAGGGGGTGTTACAATGAGTGAAAGAAGAGAGTTTGGATGGATTGATTTAATTATTGGGGTCTTATTCATCTTCTTAGGCTTCACCATGTTTTCAAATCCTGGTAGTACACTGAGAAGTTTAGTTGTACTATTTGGTGTCATTGCTCTTACTAAAGGAATCTTTGGTTTCTTTAAATTTTATTTCTTTAAGAGAATTACAAGCTTCTGGATTTGGTTTATCTTCCTCATGAGTGCAATAGATTTTCTTTTTGGCATACTTTTAGTAGGCAATGTTTCACTTGGTGTCATTGGGATTGATATTCTAATTCCAACATGGTTACTTGCATCATCCATTACAGGTATTATTGATCTCTGGTATATCAAAAAATATACAGGAGTATCACAAGGTCTTGGATTGGTACTTCTAGTTATAAGTATTTTAACTTCTATTCTTATGATTTTAAACCCAGGAACTGCATCACTAACATTAGCTTATATGTTAGGACTATCTGCAATTTCTTTTGGTTTCTCCTTGGTTATCCAAGCGTTTCAATAGAAAAATTAATCACAACTTATTATAGATAAAGAGCGCATAATTTGCGCTCTTTGTGTATTTATTTACTAGTTTGATTTAGGACTAGCTTTCTTTTTCTTATTATAATACAGTCCTGCACCGATAGAACCACCACCAATTAATGTAAGACCACCTAACAACATATCTGAGCTACTTGCTTCCTTCGAATGAATTGGCAAGGAATATTTATTATTCATGACATCAAACACTAACTCATGAGTATAATCTTTACCAGATACTTCGACAAGCTTCACGTCTTTACCATATGCAAAGTGAGTGTCTCCAATAAATATTTCACCTTTATTAAGCTTACTTAGCTCCTCAGGTTTCACTTCGAAATACTTATCATTCATTTTATAATCTTTATTATCAATTTTTAGGACAACATTTTGTGATTTAAGTTCATCGTTTGTTCCTAAAATAAATACTGGCAAATCAACAGTTTGTGTTTGTTCTTTGTTTTCTGATGTTAATTCAATCTTAAGATTGTTTTTTTCAAATGGTTTAAGATCAGAACCTGGTACTATCTTATATTCTGCTTTCTCATTTTCGAGACTAACCTTTATATCAGATACTGAATTGATAAAGTATGTTTCTTTATCTTTGATTTTCATTGCTTTCGATCCAATACTTATAGATTGAATTGCAGTATTGTTTAAAGCCTTTGTTTCAAGTTCTAAAGCTTCAGTGTCTATTTCATCCAACTCAACAACCTCTTCAACCACTTTATCAACTGAAGGTGTTTGCACTGGTGTTTCAGTTTTAGGAGTTGTTGCTTTTGGCGTTTCTTTAGGTGCGCTTGGCTTTGTCTCTTGTTTCACTTCAGGTGCCTTTGCCTCAGGTGCTTTCGCTTCTGGTGCTTTCGCTTCTGGCGCCTTTGTCTCCGGTGCTTTAGTCTCCGGTGCTTTAGTCTCCGGTGCTTTAGTCTCAGGTGCTTTAGTCTCAGGTGCTTTTGCTTCCGGTTTCTTTGCAGGAGCTTCGCTAGCTGCACAAGGATTTGCATATCCTAAGCTTTCACCTGAAGGATACCATCCTTTTTCTCCATGATTTACAGCAACATGCCAATGTCCATCCCCGTGATTTCCATATGACTTTCCATTACAAGTAATGATGCTTTTCCCCTTTAATCGACCTGATGTAGCACTAATACTTGTGAGTGTTGTAAAGCTTAAAACTAAAGCTATCAATAAGATGCTTGAGACCTTCTTCATTCGTTTCATTTTCCCTCCATGAGAATAAATAAACAGAACTCCCCTACAGATCTATTTTCGCTATTCTCTTTGAGTTTCTCACATTTATTAATGAATATCAATATCTAATCGTTCATATCGCTGAACAGAAATAAACAAAGCTGGTTTTCACCAGCTTATGTCTTATTCTTTATTTCTATTATCTATCCAAGATAACACTTTTTCTAAGATGAAAGTTAATGCAAACATTATCCCAAACCAGATGAAATCATTACTCACAAAACGGGCAACTACAAAGTAATACAGCAGAAACGATATGATGAATACAATCCCATACATCATAAGACGAACTTCCTGGTTGGTAGGAATGGAATGTATAGCGAAGCTACAAACAAATCAGACTTTACTAGAGACTGGAGTTTCGCTCCTATCATACTAAACATAAATCCGCTTATGGCACGATACACCGTCCCATTCCCTGCAAAATATTTAGCTGCTACATAGGTAGCAATCGCTGAACATGATGCACCAATGAATGCCTTTTGGAATCCTGGGGATAACCATAAACTAACGGTTCCACCGCCACTTAATGTACATAAGACTTCATCTGGAATCTCCAAACAATTACACGATATGATGATATCACTGACCTCCTTGACTAAACCTAGTCATTAATAAAGTAAGAGGGTCATTTTAATATTCCTAGAGGAATAATATATTTTAAGTATTAATTACCCTGTAATTCTTCCTCTGTAGGTAAAGAGTTAATAGCACCTACACGAGTAGCCGTGATTGCCCCTGCACGATTAGCATACCGAACAGCACTTTCTAAATCAGTTTCTCCTTTAGCTAATTGTGAAATTAGTGCTCCAATAAAGGCATCTCCTGATCCCGTTGCATCAACTTGAGTAATCTTAATAGAAGGGATTATTTTGTTTATTTCCTCGGAAATAACATAACAACCCTTTGATCCAAGTGTTACAAATAATACAGCACTTTTCTTCATGATACGGGATACTTTGTTTATCGCTACTTCGATGTCCTTCTCTTGACTGATGAGTTCTAATTCCTCAAGACTTAGCTTTACGTAGTCTGCTACCTCGATATAGTTTATTGTTTTATTACGATAGGACTCTACATCATTGACTAATAGCTCACGATAGTTTGGATCAAATACAACAGTCCCTTGTACCTCAATTGTTTTATCTTTTAATGTATCGTAACTTTTTTCTAATTCATCCCCTAGTAGCGCTGTTGCACTGCCAAAATGAACAATTGTATCCTCATCAATGATATCCAGTGTTGAATTTTTTATTTCATACTTTCCATCGCTTCCTCGAAGAAATTCAAAACTTCTTTCTCCATCATCGTCCAAACCTACCCAAGCAATTGTTGTATTGCCAATATGGTCTACGAAGTCGGCATTGACCTTATTATCCTCTAAGACATTCCTTAGTCGCTTTCCAAAGCTATCATTTCCTAAAGAACCAAGATAGTAAGTTTCTGTTGAAAGTCGAGCACAGGCAATGGCAACATTAGCTGAAGCACCTCCTGGATTTAACTCAAAGTTTTGAGCAAGCAGTAATCCTTTATGGTCAACATCTACCATGTCAATGAGCATTTCACCAATGCAAACTACTTTTTTCATATCTTATCTCCTTAAATTGTTTTATATAGACATCTATATTCACCAAAAATAGTGAAGCCGTATCGAATTAAACTCGATACATAGGTATCATCAACAAAGAAAACTAAAAATTCTTTGTGCTTGTTTATTCCTGAATTAATGTGTGACTTTAATAACTCCTCGAATTCATTTAATGAATTATTTTGGCTGTGTTATCAAATCCAAATATTTCAATCATATTCTTAGTAATGATTGTTCAAAATCCTCGTACGTCTTGGTTCCATCAGCATAACTTGGATATAAAGACATCGATAGATTCAATGCCGATTGGTACATGATGTTTAGGGATCTCACGCATTCATCATATGTCACTTTTTTAATCATAGGATAATCTCCTATTTATTATTGTACCACGTACAAAGTAACAACAATAAAAAAAGTAGCAATTGCTACTTTAAATCTAAGACCATATTTTCTGCACTATGATTTCCTGCATATTTACTGAATTTCTTTTGAGCAACATACAGATTTATTAAAATTGATATCTCAATTATTAGAACTGCAAAAGCTAGTATTAAGACAATATTTTGATATCCATCATAGTTCCCTAAGAGTTGAACAGCAAGTGATAAGACAACCGTCCATAAAAACTTACTAAACATTTTTTGTCCTTTGACATCAACAGTTGTGATAATTTCTATATCCATTATTCCCAAATAGAGAAGACATTCGCATGGTATTATCATTACTGAAGAAACAAGAAGAATTGATTGAACTGGTAGTGCCTCATTACGTATAAGAATTTGCGCAACAAAGGCAACACACGAATAAAGAATTACTCCTATTACTATTTTTTCTAAGATATCAAATTTCCTACTGTATTCCTTTAATTCTTTTAAGCCTAGCATTATTAAAAACCATCCAATTAACACCGTGGATAATTGCAGGGAATGTGTTGCTGATACGCTTAAGAATTTTGTATTGTTTTCAAAAATTGTCTCACTTATCATCATATTAATATTTAATATTAGAAGTAACTTTCCTATAAAAACTTTTTTCATAGTTAGCTCCTTTCGTGCTTTACATTTTTCAGTATAACACTCCTATAATATTTTCTATATGAGATAATAGCGGATATACACAATTCGGTTATTGTCTTGTTTTTAGGAAAATTTTTCATTACATGAAAACAGGCATTGTGAGTCCAAACTTTAATTAGGAACAAAAAAGAATCACGATAAATCATGATTCTCACGTTAATTATTACATATCAATTTCTATAATTATTTCATCATCTTTAGTATCGAGATACTCTGTAAATGTTTTTTGAGCATGATAAAGATCAATTAAGATTAATATTTCATTTACCAAAGTTACTACAACAACAGTCGCTGCATAAACAAACACAAGTAGTGGACTAATGAATACAAGTATAGGAGATATTATTGTTGAGATTGCTATTGCAAGGGAAATCTTGAACTTCATCATCAATCGATCGCCTCTTAAATACAGTCCTGTTTTCGATTCTGTATCAATAATACCTTTAAATAATAAGTAGTCGGAATATACTATCACAAATGTTGCGATAAATGATAAGGTTTTTAGTAATTGACCTTCACTATTAATAACCATATTTAATATAAACACAATCATTGTATAAACGACAAGACCTGATACAAATTTCTTAAGTGATACAAAACGATCACTGTATGAAAGCATTTCATTAACTCCTTGAAGTATTATCATCCATCCGATAAAGGCAGGAAGTATCTGGATTGTACGTGAAGATACAACTGTCG
>RCMY010000845.1_pt1 | contig 29367 bp, 28 predicted proteins | sample 2041341 | NCBI WGS metagenome assembly RCMY01 (sample SAMN09708234, study PRJNA481090) | Marine sediment metagenome, whole genome shotgun sequencing project. | reverse complement strand
GAAACCCTGTATGAGGGTTTTAAAGATTCCAAGTACCGACCCTGCCCGCTGCTTCGTAAATATGTTGAGGTTGGCTGGTTAGGACGCAAAAGCGGCAGAGGATTCTATCAATACTGATGGCGTCGTAAAAAGTCCGATCTACTTCGTTGTGCGCCCGAAGGAAGTGCCCTTTGGGTACGAATTTCACTAATATTACGACGTACCATAGTACGCCGAAATAATAGTGAAATTCACACGCCTCGTATATCAAACTTTTTCCAGAGTCATCCGATTGAGGCTGGTTTACAAGGCGTTGCATGGAAACCAGCTCAATCCGGGATCGTATCAGGAGATAAGATGGCAAACGACAGTGTATGTGTTCCGATCGTTGAACTGCATTCCAGGCTGGCGAAATTGCAAAAATCCCTGGCGAAAAAAAGTATCGATGGGGCCCTGATCGTTCAGAAAACCGATCTCTTCTATTTTGCGGCAACGTCGCAACAAGGCTGGCTGTATGTTCCCGTGGTGGGAAAACCCATTCTGATGATCTTTAAAGATTATGACCGGGCCAGTCAGGAATCTCCGCTGGAAGATATTGTATCTCTTGGCAGTATAAAAGAGATCCCCGGTATTCTCGCCCGGTATGGGTGTCAGGCACCATCGGTTTTAGGGCTGGAACTCGATGTTCTGCCGACCAATCTCTACTTTCAGTACAGTGCTGTCTTTAAAAAGGCCCGCATTGAAGATATTTCTCTAGAAATCCGGTTGATTCGGGCAGTGAAATCGGAGTTCGAGCTTGAAAAAATCAGGGCGGCCATAAAACTATCGGATGCTGTTGCCGTCCATGTGCCTGATCTCCTGGTGGACGGTAAAACCGAGGTCACATTGGCCGGTGAGTTGGAGGGGTATGCCAGAAGCCTCGGCCATCAGGGGCTTATCCGCATGCGGATGTGGGGCAGTGAAATTTTCTACGGTCATTTGATGGCAGGCGATGGTGCTGCGGTTCCCAGTTACTTAGCCTCTCCCACAGGGGGCGCCGGAGTAAGCAGTGTTATCGGGCAGGGTGCCGGGTTTAGAAAAATTGCTGTCAATGAACCGGTACTCGTTGATTTTGTCTTTGCTCTTGATGGATATCTTTCGGATCACGCTCGAATCTTCTCTATTGGCCGACTGCCAGCTGAGCTGGAAGCGGCCCATGAAGCAATGCTCGAAATACAGCATGAAATAAAATCCCATGCCAGACCCGGAGTGGTTACAGGAGAGCTCTACGAACTGATGGTCTCGCTGGCGGAGAAAAAAGGGTATGCAGAAAATTTTATGGGAGTCGGGGATAAAAGGATTCGCTTTACCGGCCATGGCATCGGTCTGGAATTGGATGAGTTTCCGTTTATTGCCAAGGGCCAGCAGCTTGTTCTGCAAAAAGGAATGGTCATCGCCCTTGAACCAAAAGTAATTTTCCCCGGTCGAGGGGTTGTCGGTATCGAAAATACTCATCTGGTAACGGAAACCGGTCTTGAATCGCCGAGCACTTTTCCAGATGAAATAACTGTTCTGGCATGACCCCGGTAAACGGGGAGAAAGGCGGGATTTTTTTCCATGCCCCTAGAGGGGTAAGGTATTACGGCACATAAAATTTGATTCATGAAATTAAGGAGGGAGTATGTCTATCCAGGCCAACAATGCCGGCGAGCTGGACTCGCGGGAAACTGCTCGTTTTATAGTCGATCTTTTTCATCGGCTTATTATCCATCATGGTCTCTGGTTTGCCGAAGTGAAGCATCAGGTCGGTATGGAGAAAGCGCTTGAGGTACTGAGCCGCAGTTCCAAAAAAAGCTTCGAGATTCAGATGAAGCATCTCTCCGAGCTTTTTGGTTTTACCATGGAAGAAGGAGTTCCCTCATTTCTTCTTGATATGGATGCCGAGACCCTCAATAAATTAAAAGACCGGATGGCCAAAAACTGGCTGGTCAATGACGGCGTATGGTTTCAGACTATTGAATTTTCCGCAGGCATGAACGATGCCAAGCGATGTAACGACTCCTGCTGGGCACAATTTTCGCCGGTTGAAGCCAAATCGATCAGTAAGTTTCTTGAATTGCCTGAAAATCCAGGCCTTGAAGGATTGAAAAGGGCTCTGGGCTTTAGGATCTACGAAAGCATTAATAGTCAATCGATTGTCGAGGAAACGCCGACCAGCTTCGTCTTCCAGATGAACAAATGTCGCGTCCAAGACGCACGAAAGCGCAAAGGGCTTACCGACTATCCATGCAAATCAGCGGGCCTCGTCGAATATACCTATTTTGCCAGTGCTATCGATAAGAGAATCCACACGGAATGTCTGGGGTGTCCTCCGGATGCACACCCGGATGAGTGGTATTGTGCCTGGAAATTTAGCCTGGAACCTTAAATTGTTAATTTAAATAATCTCGCAACTCAGCACCTTAAATGGAGAATCGCAGTGGACTATAAAAATATACTGGTAGAAAAAGACAAGACAGTGGCCATAGTGACCATCAACCGTCCCAAAGCGCTCAACGCCCTGAATAAAGCGACACTTGAGGAAATGCTCTCCTGTTTTACCGAGCTTGGCGCAGACCGGACGGTAAAAGCCGTGATCATAACCGGGTCCGGTGAAAAAGCCTTTGTCGCCGGTGCGGACATTGCCTTTATGCAAGGCCTGAATCCTGATCAAGGGAAGGTTTTCGGCAGGCTTGGCCATACCCTAACCCGGACCATTGAGAACCTGCCCCAACCGGTCATTGCCGCAGTGAACGGCTTTGCCCTGGGCGGCGGCTGTGAATTGGCCCTCTCCTGCGACATGCGTCTGGCCAGCGATAATGCCAAGTTCGGGCAGCCCGAGGTGACTCTCGGGATCATTCCTGGTTTTGGTGGAACGCAAAGATTGCCGAGACTGATAGGCAAGGGCCTGGCCTGTGAGCTTCTTTACTCCGGGAAAATAATCGATGCTGCCGAAGCCAGCCGGATCGGGCTGGTGAACAGGGTTGTCCCCCAGGAAAAACTCATGGAGGAATGTCGGGAGTTGGCTGTTTTGATCGGTTCCCGTGGTTCCGCCGCAGTGCAACTCTGCAAGGAAGTGGTCAACAACGGCATGGAAATGGACTTGACCAGAGCCTGTTCCTATGAATCAGATCTTTTTGCCCTCTGTTTTGCCGGTGACGAACAGAAAGAGGGGATGGCCGCTTTCCTGGAAAAACGTTCCCCTAAATTTCAGGATTAAGACTTTGTAATCAACAGTGATAAACTTGAAAAAACTAAAATTGACGGAGGCTAAGTAAAAAACTTCATATGCGAGGCGTAAAATTTTTATATCGTTTTGTCGTACTGGAGTACGTCGAAACGATACAAAAATTAAAACAACGACGCAGATGAAGATTTTTTTACGACGTCTAAAGGGATCCTTATGAATCTCGATTTAACTGAAGAGCAAAAACTCATTCAAGATACCGCCCGGGATTTCGCTACATCGGAGTTGGAACCGGTAGCCGCTGAACTTGACCGGGGTAATGACGGCAGTTTTTATGATAATCTTAAAAAACTCGCTGAACTCGGCTTCATGGGTCTCAATATTAAAGACCAATATGGGGGAACAGAGGCCGGGGTTATCGCTTTCAGTCTCGCTATGACCGAAATTGGCAGGGTCTGCGCCGCAACAGCAGTGACGGTATCGGTCAATAATATGGTCAATGAAGTTATCCAGACGCTGGGGAGTGAGGAACAAAAAAACCGTTATGTTGCGAAAATCTGCAGTGGTGAGTATCTGGCGGGAGCCTTTGCCTTGACTGAGCCGGGAGCTGGCTCCGACCCGGCCGCTATGACCACTACAGCAGTAAAAGATGGTAATGAGTGGGTTTTGAACGGCTCGAAAATATTTATTACCAGCGGTTCTTTCGCCGGGGTTTTTGTGGTCTGGGCGGTAACTGACCAGGCCGCAAAAAAAGGTAAAGGGATCAGCCTCTTTCTGGTCGAAGCTGGCACCGAAGGGCTTATCATCGGTAAAAAGGAACAGAAGATGGGTCAGCATGGTTCCCCCACCAATGAACTGCTTTTTCAGGATTGTCGCATTCCGGCCGACGCGCTGATGGGAGAGCTGAACGACGGTTTCCGGGCGGCGGTAACAGAGCTTGCCGGAGGACGGATCGGCATCGGTTCGCTCGCGCTCGGCATCGGTCTTTCGGCAATGGATAAAGCCACCCGATATTCCCTGGAAAGGTCGCAGTTTGGCCAGAAAATCAGTGCATTTCAGGCAACGCAATGGAAAATTGCCGATATGTATACGGCTCTTGAGGCATCGCGCTTACTGCTCATGAACGCTGCCTATAAAAAAGAACAGGGTCGTACCTTTGCGAAAGCGGCCTCGATGGCCAAGCTGTTTGCCACAGAGGCAGCCAATAAGGCCTGTTATGAGGCGATGCAGATCTTTGGCGGCTATGGCTACACTCAAGATTTTCCCATTGAACGGTACACCCGGGACGCTCGAATTACCACAATCTATGAAGGGACCAGTGAGATTCAACGACTGATTATTGCCAGGGAAATTTTGCATGAATTCAGTTGACCAGGTCATGTAGTAGGCGGAGAGTTCCAGCCCTGAAAACCGGTAAACGTTTAGAAAGGCGGCCTAAGCAGCTACAGATTGTTTTCTTGTAACTGAATAAGATAATAATCTGTAAGGTACTAAAATGAGGGACAAAAAATGGAAGATATATTTCATAAACGTAGAAGTATCAGACGATTTCAGGATAAACCTGTGGCGCCTGAGGTCTTGACGGATCTTTTTGCAGCGGCACGGATGGCGCCGTCCTGGGGAAATATGCAGTGCTGGGAGCTTGTTGTAGTGCAGGCTGCAGAAGACAAAAAAACGCTTGCCGGTCTTCTCTCAAAGAAAAACCCGGCAACAAAATGTATGGAGTTGGCCCCTGTCGTCATCGGAGTATGCGGCAATCCATTAAAATCTGGGTATTATAACGGGCAGCAGGTAACCCGTTACCAGCATTGGTTTTTGTATGACTTGGGACTCCTCAGCCAGAACATCTGTCTGAAGGCCTTCGAACTCGGCCTGGGATCGGTCATTGTCGGCTCCTTTGGTCATAAAGATGCTGAGGAGCTGCTCCAGATTCCCGCAGGCCTTGAACTTGTTGCGCTTATCCCAATTGGTTATCCAGATCACGCCCCTTCGGCACCACCTCGAAGGCCTCTCAGTGAATTTGTCCACTATGATCGCTTCAGCCGATCAGGGAAATAGCTTGGCTATTTTCAGAGCTCCCATGAACCAGAGGGAGCTCTGTTTGCTTGCGACCAACTGAAAAATTCTCTCATTGTTGTTCGTTTAGGCCCATCTACTTTTTGACTTTTTGCGCTCCCCCCATTAAGATAGCACTTTGTCATATTCAATTTTCGTTAATTTTTTCGTGGCCGGGTAACTATGATGCAGGTTGGACTTGAGGTATTAGTGCATGATGAATTGAAGTTCTCTGCTGGACAGAGGATCGGTTATTTGTCCAATCAGGCCTCAACGAACCGAGACTTCATCCATGGTAGGGTCCTCCTGCAACAGAAATATGGCGAAAGACTCACCTGTCTTTTTTCTCCTCAGCACGGCTTTTTTTCTGAAAAGCAGGATAATATGATCGAATCCGATCATGTGGTTGACGCCGTCACAGGCCTGCCGGTATATAGTCTGTACGGGGAGCATCGTCGACCAACTCCCGAGATGTTTGCCCAGCTTGATGTGCTGCTCATCGATCTCATTGATGTTGGTACCAGAGTATACACCTTTTTATATACTATGGCGTATTGCCTGGAGATGGCGGCGCAACTTGGCAAAAAAATCGTGGTGCTTGATCGCCCGAACCCGATTGGAGGCGAACAGATCGAGGGCAACCTGCTGCAGACGAACTGTCGCTCTTTCGTTGGGTTGTATCCCTTGCCGATGCGCCATGGTCTGAGCTTTGGCGAACTGGCACTTTTTATCAATCAGGAATTTGCTATAGGTGCTGAGCTGGAGGTAGTGAAACTACAAGGATGGCAGCGCTCGATGCTCTTTCGAGATACTGGCTTTCCCTGGCTCTCTCCCTCGCCAAATATGCCAACCCCCGAGACGGCCCTCGTCTATCCAGGTCAGGTTATCTGGGAAGGGACCAACGTCTCCGAAGGCAGGGGAACGACCCTGCCTTTTGAGTTTGTCGGTGCGCCGTATTGGTGCCACGCAGATATACTGCAGCAGCTGGAGAAGACTGCATTGCCCGGCTGTTATTTGCGGCCAACAGTCTTTGAACCGACCTCCGGTAAGTGGGCGGAGAAACAGTGTACAGGCTTTCAGATCCACGTAACTAGTCCCTTGAATTTTTTGCCCTATCGGACCAGTCTTGCTCTTTTGCAGGCAGCATTGCTCCTTTATCCGGAGCATTTTCAGTATAAAAAACCGCCCTATGAGTATGAATTCGAACGACTGCCGATGGATCTTATCCTCGGTGATCAACAGGTGCGGCTCCAGCTGGAGAAAGGTCGACCGATTACGGAGATTGAAGAGAGCTGGCGGGATGATCTGCAATGCTTTGATCGTCTCAGAAAAAAATATTTTCTTTATTGATGGCGTCATAAAAAGCTCGATCTCCATCGTTATAGTGTTTTTAACTGGTTCCCAACATACTACTTGTATAGTTGAGAACCAGTTAAAAACACTACGCCTTGCATATCAAGCTTTTTATTTAGCCATCCGGTATTGTAGTTTTTTTTGAACTTATTTTTGATAAATAGATAAAATCATGACTGGAAAAAAAATATCCGTTGCCGAGCTGGCTGAAATGGTCAAAGGGCAGGTGTTTGGAGATAAAACTATCGTAATTCGTGGTTTTGCTCCTTTAGATACAGCAGGTCCCGGAGATATCACTTTTTTGGCCAAGGCAAAAATGGCCGGTTTACTTGCAACGACGACCGCCGGTGCAGTGCTTGTTCCTCCCGGGGTCGAGCAGGTTGGCCTTCTGCCGGTTATCAGGGTAAAAGATCCCTATCTGGCAGTCGCCATTATCCACAGTTATTTTGTAGCCACTCCTTTTACGGCCAAAGGAATCCATCCTCGGGCCTATATCGGCGAGAACTGTCTGCTGGGAAAAGAAATTTCTATCGCACCTCTGGCGGTTCTTGGCGACAGGGTCAAAACAGGAGAACGTGTCAGTGTTGAGGCCGGAGCAGTCATTGGTGATGATGTTGAGCTTGGGGACGATACCACGATCAAGGCCAACGTTACCGTTTATAACGGCTGTAAAATTGGCAGACGGGTAACCATCCATTCCGGTGTGGTAATCGGCAGCGACGGTTTTGGTTACTCGGCCAATGAGCGGGGTGAGCATATTAAGAGACCGCAGGTCGGCATTGTCCAGATTGACGATGATGTGGAAATTGGTGCCAATTCGTGCGTTGATCGTGCCGCTTACGGGGTTACCTGGATCAAGTCCGGCGTAAAAATAGACAATCTTGTGCAGGTGGCCCACAATGTCATTGTCGGTGAGAATAGCCTGCTGGTGGCGCAAGTAGGGCTTGCCGGTTCGACGACCTTAGGCAAAAACGTGGTAATGGGTGGGCAGGCTGCTTCTGCCGGGCATCTTACCCTTGGCGATCAGGTGATGGTCGCAGCACGCGGTGCGGTACACAGCGATCATGCCGCAGGTTCCGTCGTTGGCGGCACCCCGGCGATTCCTGTTCGTCAATGGGCCAAGTCTTGCGCTGTTTTTGCCAAACTCCCGGAGTTGCAGAGTGCAGTGAGAAAAAACAGTAAGGCTATTGCAGAGCTCAGCAAAATGCCCGACAGCGAGAAAGAGAATTTCTGAACGAGGAGATGTTGAGATGAGTCAGGTGGTTATTCCGGAAAATATTGATATAATGGAGATTTTAAAGGTTCTTCCCCACAGATACCCGTTTGTGATGGTCGACCGAATTCTCTCCATGGAGATTGGCAAGCAGATTGTCGGCTTTAAAAATGTAACCATAAATGAGCAGTTTTTTCAGGGCCATTTTCCCGACAGACCGGTAATGCCGGGCGTGTTGATTCTGGAGGGGATGGCTCAGGTCGGTGGGATAATGGCCTATTATGCCCATCCCGAGGCTATCGGCAAGAAGCTGCTCTTTTTTGCAGGTATTGATAAGGCCAGATTTAGAAAACCGGTTGTACCGGGCGATCAGTTACTTTTTACTCTTGAACTTGTAAAGCAAAAACATTCGCTTATGATCATGTCGGCAAAAGCCACGGTGGATGATGTGGTGGTCGCGGAAGCTGAACTAATGGCTTCATTTTCATGATCGAATGAGGCAATGCAGAAAACCGGCTGTCACTCTTTGCCGGTAAAGCCCTTATGGCAAATTTTATTGCAATTGTTGCAGGGAGCGGGTATTCAAAACACCCTTCACGATCCCGCGAAATGAAGTTATCACGAAGTATCTAGAAATTATTCTACCAATTACATTGTAAAATAAAATGTCCATACATCCTACCGCCGTCGTGGACCCCACAGCAGAACTTGATTCTTCTGTGTATGTAGGCCCATATGCTGTAATTGAAGCCGGAGTTCGGATAGGCGCCGACACGCAAATTCTCCCCCATGCAGTTGTTTCCGGACCGACGACCATCGGCGAGAGGAACTTGATCGGTTCCTTCGCCGTGATTGGTGGTGCTCCTCAAGATCTTGGCTATAAAGGGGAACCGACCGAGCTTATTATCGGCTCCGATAACCAGATCCGCGAGTATGCATCTATACACAGGGGAACCCCCTCTGGTCACAAGAAAACGGTTATCGGCAACCATAATTTGCTTATGGCCTATACGCATGTTGCCCACGACTGCACGATCGGTAACCATGTCATTATGGCCAACGTTGCTACGCTGGCCGGACATGTCGAGGTTGGTGATCGGGCCTCCATTGGCGGCCTGGTCGCCGTGCACCAGTTTTGTCGAATAGGGACCTTTAGTTATATCGGTGGTGTTTCCGGGATTTCGCTTGATGTACCTCCCTATGTAATAATTGCCGGAACCAGGAATCGTACCAGAATTTCCGGTATCAATAAGGTGGGCTTAAAGCGTAATGGTTTCAGTCGAGAGACAATTAAAACGCTCGACAAAGCATATCGGATTATCTTCAGGTCGCCCAATCTTTTGATGAAGGATGCTATTGAACTGGCCCAGAAGGAATTTTCTGATTGCCAGGAGGTACAAACCCTTGTTAAATTTTTTCAGGACTCAAAGCGTGGTGTCGTCAAGCAGACGATTGAGGATTAGAGTCGCTTGCGAAAAGGTATCAATAGAAATAATATCGGTATTATTGCCGGTGGCGGCCAATTCCCCTTATTGTTCATCGAGGCCGCCCATAAGGCCGGAAGGCGGGTGGTGGTGGTGGCCCACAAGGGGGAAACCGATGAGAAAGTGGTCCAGGCGGCTGATACTGTCTGCTGGGTGAAGCTGGGCCAACTCGGCAAGTTGATATCTTTTTTTAAAGCAGAAGGCGTCGGAGAAACGGTCTTCTTGGGTACCATCACAAAGACCCAGATATTTCGAGATATTCTTCCGGATCTGAAAGGTCTTTCTCTGTGGAATAAAATTGATCGAAAGCAAGATGATGCAATCTTGCGGGCAATCGCCGATACTCTCGAGGCCGATGGGATTAGGGTACTTGAATCGACATTGTACCTTCGTCATCTGCTCTTTCCCGCTGGGGTTCTTACCAAGAAAAAGCCAACGAAAAAACAGCGACAGGATATTGAATTCGGCTGGCATAACGCCAGGGCGATCGGAAAACTGGATATTGGCCAATGCGTAGTGATCAGGAACTGTACGGTTCTGGCCGTAGAGGCAATTGAAGGAACCGACGCAACAATCCTGAGAGGTGGAGCCCTGGCCAAGGAGAAGGCTGTTGTTGTTAAAGTACGCAAGCCGGGGCAGGATTTTCGTTTTGACCTGCCGGCCACAGGACTCAATACAATCAGGAGTCTGTGCAGCGTTAGGGGAGCGGTTCTTGCTGTAGAAGCGGGTCAATCTTTACTCTTTGATAAAGAGTTAATGATTGAAGAGGCCAATAAAGCAGGTATAGTTGTCGTGGGAGTCTCTGAGCGTAAGGATGGGTCGCTGGTAATGGAATAAATGAAACAGATGAGGTGAATTTCAAGTTGTACGCTCGTTACCGGTGAGATTTCGTTTTAATATCAACATAACGGAAGAGGTACTATGCAAGCAATGATTTTGGCCGCCGGTTTCGGCACCAGGCTACTGCCGCACACGTTGATCCGTCCAAAACCTCTTTTCCCCATCCTCAACCAACCACTTCTCTTTCTTACAATAAAAAGGCTGCGAATGTTTGGCTTTGATCATATCATTGTCAACTGTCACCATCTCAAGCAGCAGATCATCGATGCTCTGGCTGGAATGAAAGGGGTCGTTGTTCAGGAGGAAGAGATTATACTTGGTACCGGGGGTGGTTTGCGAAAGGCTCTCAAGTATGTGCGTGATGAACCGTTGCTTGTCAGTAATGGTGATATTTACCATACGGTGAATCTTCGTCGCTTCTACCAGTATCATGTCGCACACCAAAACCTGGTCACTTTGGCGCTGCGCAATGATCCTCGTTTTAATAAGGTGCTGGTGGAAAACGGCAAAATCACAAGTTTTGATCATCCGGACAAGAAAGCCAGTCTGGCGTTTATCGGTTTGCATGTAATCGAACCATCAGTGTTGCAGGACATTAAAAACAACGAGTATTCATGCATCATCGATCGATACCGAAAAATATTGCAAGACGGCCAGGAGATCGATTGCTATCGAGTCGATGATTGTTTTTGGACGGATATGGGCAGCATAAATGATTATCTGGCCTTACATCAGGGATTGCTCACTGATACAATACCCTGTTGGCAGGAGATTGGACCAGTCAGAAAACCCTATTATATCGCTAAAAGAGCCAAACTGCCAGCACACTTCGAATTGAAAGACTGGGTCTGTATCGGGGAAGCCCATATCGAAAACGGCACCCATCTTGAACGGGTCGTGGTATGGGATAATGTTTGCATTCCTTGTGGGCGAAGATTGGGGGACATGATTGTGTCCTCTCACGATTTTTAAAATTGAGATTTCATTGACGACCGATAAACTTCCGGATATTGCGCTGTTGCAGTGCGCTAAGAAAATGCTCGTTGCTTGTGGACTGCTCTCGATGGCCGAGGCAGAGGCCTTGGTGACGAGTGATCGATGCACTAAAATTGACAGTGACGGTTCGACCAGGAGATTCTGGCGACTGAGTAAAAATGGTGGTCCTTGTTGTCTCATCGCGGCGCCCGCCGGAACAAGCCCTGTTGAGCTGGCTGAGTCGCGTTCTGCCTGGCATATCGGCAGGCACCTCTTTCAACACGGTGTGCCGGTTCCAGAACTGTTTGACTGGGACAGCAGTTCCGGCGTTTTGCTCTTTGAGGATCTTGGCGATACTCGTCTGTACGATATCGTGATAAAAGAAAACTCGATGCAGAGACCACCTGATAATGTGGTGCTTGCCTGGTACCAGACAGTCCTGGAGCATCTTGCCGCCATGCAGTATCGGGGAGCCGTCGATTTTGACCAATCGTGGTGTTGGGATAGCCCACGATACGATACTCAGTTGATGGTCGAAAAGGAATCTGGATATTTTTTACGCGCTTTCTGGCAGGGTCTTCTCGGCAACGAGTTTGATCAAGGTGTTGAAGAAGAATTACGGGAGATTGCCCGACTTGCCGGTGAGGCACCCGCAGATTTTTTTCTGCACAGGGATTTTCAATCGCGAAATATCATGGTGCAGGAGGGTGCTGTCCGGTTTATTGATTTTCAGGGAGGCCGCCTGGGGCCTCTGGGTTATGACCTGGCTTCACTGCTTATTGATCCCTATATTTCTCTGCCCCTTTGGGTTCAAGATGAGCTGGTGGCATTTTATCTCAAAACCATCAATCGCTTTCTTACGATCGATGCGGTTGAATTTAATAAACAGTATACCTTGCTAGCCCTGCAGCGAAACATGCAGATAGTCGGTGCATTTTCGTTTTTATATAAGGTAAGACAAAAAACGTTTTTCCTGGATTTTATAGCACCGTCCCTGGTATCACTCAGCAACCGGCTGGAGGACCCGCTCTTTAAGGGGTATCCCCTTCTTCGCTCCATGGTCAACAGGGGGAAAAAAGAATTGACGCCTGCTTGAAACAGGAGGCAATACATGGCAGAGCTGTTTTGCCATCCCACATTTCATAATCAGCTTTATCTTGTTTCGAGCAGATAGAGCCTTCTCAGGACACTTAATAGTTATGGTATCAACCAGCAATCTACCCATTGTCGCGCTTGTCGGGCGCCCTAATGTTGGCAAATCGACACTTTTCAACAGGATTACAAAGTCGCGCAAGGCCCTGGTCGACCCGACTCCAGGGGTTACCCGCGACCGTCATTACGAGAGGGTAGTCTGGGAAGACAAAGCCTTTATCCTGGTCGATACAGGAGGCATAGACGACAACCCGGAAGATGTCCTGGTGCAGCATATTCGCGCGCAGGCCATGTTGGCGATTGATGAGGCCGATATTGTTTTGTTTCTGATGGATGGTAAACAAGGACTAACGCCCGCCGATTGGGAGGTCGTTGACATCCTTAGGAGGACCAAAAAACCGGTCTTCCATCTGGTCAATAAAATTGACGGCCCGGAAGTTGAGACGGAGCTGCTTGCCCAGTTTTATGAACTGGGCGTTGATATGCTATGGTCGGTTTCCGCCGAGCATAGTTACGGTTTTAGAACGTTGATGGAAGGGCTGTGTGACTCTATAAAAAGCGACCAGGCCGATATTGAGCTTCCTGAAGGAACAGTGAAGGTGGCTTTTTTTGGTCGACCCAATGTTGGTAAATCCTCTATCATAAACACTATTCTCGGCGAAGATCGGATGGTCGTATCTGAGATTTCGGGTACCACCCGGGACAGCGTTGATACCATAGTAACACATGGCAAATACAGCTATTTGTTTATTGATACCGCCGGAATCCGCCGCAAGGGTAAGACCACAGAAAAACTGGAAAAATTCAGTATTTTGAAATCTCTGGCCGCCATGGCCAAATGTGATATTGCGGTGGTGCTTATTGATGCCGATGAGGGCATTACCGAACAGGACACCAAGGTTATCGGCTATGTGCTGGAAGAGGGCAGGGGGCTTATTGTTCTGGTAAATAAATGGGACCTTCTGCAAAATGATAAAAAACGGCAGGAAGCGGTTATGTCGGAAGTTGGTAGAGCGCTGCCCTTTGTCGGCTACGCACCGATTTTGAATGTCTCCGCCTTGACCGGCTATGGCATTAAACGTCTCTTCCCGGTTATTGGTTCCGTGTACCGGCAATACTCGGCCACTTTTCCCACTTCGGCCATCAATAGACTGTTACGCGAGGCGGTTGAGCTCCACTCTCCACCAATCTACAAGAATAAACGGCTTAAGTTCTACTACTCCTCTCAGGTTGGCACCTGTCCGCCTAAATTTGTAGTTATGACCAACAGTTATAAAGGAGTGCACTTTTCCTACGAGCGCTATCTGACCAACCGTTTCCGCGAAGGACTTGGCCTGGACAAAGTCGCTATTAAACTTTTTTTCAAGGATAAATCGGAGCAGAGAGGAGAGAAAAAGTAACAAGATCATGGCTCCTTTACGGATTTGATTACCACTAAAGCGCAGTCGAGTAGACTCAAGCAAGCTGAGTTTCGGTGGTAATCAAATTTAGTTTACATCCTGGTAACGCCCGGAACTATGCAAACCATCCCGTGGAAAATGCATACTTCGTCAGCATTCCTAAACACATGGCCACAACTATCAAGCGTAGATACTTGGGATGTATGCTGAATAAGCACTTCGAACCACCCCATGCTCCCACAAACTGTCCAATCATCATTACCATACCTACAAACCATACCACTTTTCCTGCCAGTAAGAAGACGAGTAACGAGGCTATATTCGTAGAGAAATTGAGAGTTTTGGCAACAGCTGTCGCCTCAATCAGTCCATGGCCTCTCAATGACACCCCTGCAAGGGCAAAGAACGAACCCGTCCCCGGACCAAACATACCATCATACCAGCCTATTATGGGTACAATAAATCTCTGATATTTGCCTTTGGATATCCGTGGTCTGGCCAATTCCGCCTGAGGTTGTGGAGCTACTATAAAATATATGGCAATCACCAGCAGGACAGCAGGTATCACCAGGGTTAAAAGCTGTGTGTTAACAAATTGAACAGCAATGGTACCCAATATTGCCCCAATAAAAGCAGAGAGCATGAGAAATTTGATATCATGCCAACGCACTCTTCTATTTTTCAGCATCATATAGGTTGCCGTTGCGGTACCCATGGTCCCTTGCAGCTTATTGGTGCCTAAAGCGGTGAGCGGCGGTATCCCGCTCATCATCAGAGCAGGAAGGACGATCAGCCCGCCACCACCGGCCAAAGTATCTATAAATCCAGCCACAAAAGCCGCTAAAAATAAAAGAGTCAACACTTCTGAGCTAAGACCCGAAAATTCCATCACATTACCTTATTGAATTTCTTATACCAGCATGCCCTCTCAATATCAGGGCTATCGTTTTGAGAAAATACCTTCTGTAGAATGTGGAGAAGATCTGAGGGCGTTGTTCAGGGTTTATTTAAAACTGTAGGAATTGCATTTTTTGACACCAAAACAGGGGGGTAATTAATTGGTTTTCATTTAGATCTCTCTCATTTCCCGGATTATCTCCAGAATGAGGACGTCGACGTTATGCATCACCTGCGCCGCCCCTGTTGCTGTGAGATGATCCCAATGCAGACCCGCTGCCACTACGACCTTTGCATCGAGCTCTCTGGCCATCCGCTCCGACACCTCTTTGACTACTTGATCTTCCTTATGGCCGACATAGCAAAAAACCGAAGCGGTTGCTGAACGACGGGCGGGGTCCTGCAGACTGACCCGAGGTTGGGCCATAGCCACGGCCCCGATATGAGGGGTACCACCCCAGATGGACAGTAAGTAATCAACCCCCATTTTTGTACAGCATGCCTCGATTTTAAAGCCATCCTGTTCTATGTGAAAAAACATTGGGGCCTGGACCATATAATTGTGTCTTATGCAGGTATTTTTATTGATGCTTTCCTGTTTGTCATTCTGCCTCTATCCCCTGCCAGCGATGGTAATGGGGGGTGTCAACTCCCAGGCGGTGCAGGAAACGACCCACGGTCCCATCGATCATTTCTTCGATGGATTGAGGTCTGCTGTACAGTGCCGGGACCGGTGGGAAGATGATGCCGCCAGCCCTGGCGACGAGGTCGAGCAAACGGATATGGCCGCGATGGAGGGGGGTTTCTCGGACGACGAGAATCAGCGGCTTGCCTTCCTTGAGGGTAACATCGGCAGCTCGTACAATAAGGTTATCACCGAGTGAATTGGCAACAGCTCCAAGGGTCCGCATAGAGCAGGGGGCTATAACCATACCATCCATACCGAATGATCCTGAAGCAATTGATGCGCCGATATCCTTATTGTCATGGCATGTGTGGGCTGATTTACGAACCGTATCGATATCGTAATCAGTTTCAAGAGCCATGGTAATGCCCGCCGCCTCACTCACAACCAGATGGGTTTCCACGCCGGCACTGTTGAGCATTTCCACGGCACGAATACCGTAGATAGCGCCGCTGGCTCCAGTAATGCCGATGGTGATTTTTTTCATTTTTATTCGTAGCCTTCTTTGTTTCAAAAGGAGCAATGTGACACAAGAGACTGACGGCTTGAATCTCGAACCTGAAGACCAGAATCTTCAGGTCCTTTCTGCTGGCAGCCCACTTATAAAGAGCTGGCCTTGTCGACAGCACGTTTAAAACCTTCCGCCGAGCGGACGATTACCTCATCGGGCACACAAAAAGCAATCCGCATATGTCCCGGCGAACCAAAGCCGACACCAGGAACGGCCAGAATTTTTTGCTCCTGTAAAAGCGCGACAAATTTGACATCGTCGGCTAGAGGTGTCCTTGGGAAGACATAAAAAGCACCTTTCGGTTCGGTGAAGGTAAAACCGGCATCACGCAAGACGGAGCAGATAATCTCTTTTCTACGGCCATATATTGTGGTGTCCACAGTCACGTCCTGGAGCTCTGCTACTACACGCTGCATAAGGGCCGGAGCGTTGACGAATCCAAGAATTCTATTGGCCAGGGTGAGACCATCGAGAAGATTGTGCTTATCTTCGATATTCGGATGGACCGCCAGGTAGCCAATGCGTTCGCCGGGCAAGGAGAGATCTTTTGAGTAGGATGAGACAACGATACTGTTGGTATACGCGGTGAAAATACTTGGCACCTCATGACCATCAAAGACAATCTTGCGATATGGTTCATCGGAGATCAGGTAGATAGTGGTCCCCAGACTGTTGGAAGCGGTTTCGAGAAGTGCGCCAAGCGCCGCCAGCGAATCTTCAGAATAAATCTGGCCGCAGGGATTATTGGGCGAGTTGATGATAATTGCTTTGGTTTTATTTGAAATGGCTGCTTCAATAGCGCCAAGATCGAGGTTGAAATCGTCATCGGTTTTAACCGTCTTGCTGACACCGCCATGGTTGTCGATATAAAATCCGTATTCGACAAAATAAGGGGCGAGAATAATGACTTCCTCCCCTGGGTTGAGCAGTGTTTTCATGACCACATTCAAGCCACCTGCCGCACCGCAGGTCATGAGTGTGTCACCCTTGTCAATGGTTATCTTCTGCTCAATTGACATCCGCGCAGCCAGGGCTTGCCGGACCCAGGGGTAGCCGCCATTCGGCATATAGGCATGTACTCCGGGGCTGTCATCCTGCACAATTTCCTGAATAACCTTGTTAAATTGTGGCGGTGGCGGGGCATCAGGATTGCCGAGACTGAAGTCGCATACGTTGTCGGCACCATGGGCTGCCTTCATCCTTGCTCCCTCCTCGAACATTTTCCTTATCCAGGAAGATTTTTCGGCAAATAAACGCATTTTATCTGAAATAGCCATTGTATCTCCTTAAAATTACATTAAAATATTAGCACGGTGCAATGTTTCATTCTTAGCGACAAGTGCTTGCTGCAGAAAGTCTATTGTTTTTTGAAAAAGTCATACGCCGCGTTGATTTCCTTCATTTTTTCCTCAGCGACAGCCCGGAACTCATCGCCGAGGTGAGCAACCTTATCCGGGTGATATTGCATGCTGAGAGTGCGATAGGCCTTCTTTATTTCTTCCGCACTCGCGCCTTTCTCAAGTCCTAGCGTAGCATAATGCTGTCCGGACATATCCTGCGAAGTTGCGGCGCCATATTGTTGTTTATACCGGTATTTACCCTCAATCGTACGTTGGTCGTAATCGGAAATATCGAGATACGCAGCGATATAGCGGGCAACTTTCAGCTCGTTTTCGGGTACCGTCGTCTTGGTGTAGAGTATTTGATAGACAAGCTCGAGCAGGATAATCCTCGGCTCATAGGCAAAGGTCGACTTAAATTCCTGGAGCAAAGCATCAAGGGACTGCGTCGAGTTAATCGCTTCTTTTATCAGTTCCTTGACCCAGTTCATCTGCGTCTGGCTATAGCGCAGGTTGTATTGGAAGAACCGGTGAATGGTCTGGATCTCGTTTCTGGTTATTTGGCCGTCAATCTTAGCGGTGTGGATAAGAGTCTGGACCAGGAGCCAGACAAAACGGTTATGGCTCTCCGACTGAGACTGTTCATAGGTTGCGACCTTTTTTTGTATCCAGTAGGAAAAGCCGAAAAAAAGGGCGATCGAAAGCAGGATTCCGGCAAGGCCTGTGTAGAGTATGGTGCCGAGAAATGAAATGAGGGCGGGAGCCCCTCCGGATATGAAAACAATGAGGAGGGCTATAAGCAGACATCCGCCACAACCGGGTTGTTGCTGTCGTTGATATTGCATGAAAGAAAGTGGGTTAATTTATTGTTATTGCTGGTTGCTGCTGCTATGAAAAAGCGCATCGACGAACTCAGTCGCATCGAAATCCCGGAGATCGGACGTCTTCTCGCCGATTCCGATAAAGCGGATGGGGATTTTCATTTCTTTGCAGATGTTGGCGACGATACCACCCTTGGAGGTGCCGTCAAGTTTGGTAAGGGCTAGGCCGGTGACGCCAACCGCATCATCGAAGAGTCGCGCTTGGGAGATACCATTTTGGCCGGTTGTTGCGTCGATGACCAGCATGATTTCATGGGGAGCACCTTTTAGCTTTTTGCCCATTACTCTTTTGATCTTTTTCAACTCTTCCATCAGGTTCTCTTTGGTGTGCATTCTGCCGGCGGTATCGACGAGAACCACATCGATATTTTCGGCTTGAGCAATACCCAGTGCATCGAAGACAACCGAGGAGGGGTCCGCACCTTCTTTGTGGGCAATAACCGGAACATTGCTTCGTTCGCCCCATATCTTCAACTGGGAGACTGCCGCGGCACGAAAGGTATCTGCGGCCACCAGCATCACTGAATTACCGGACTGTTTAAATTTCTTGGCAATTTTTCCTATAGTTGTCGTTTTGCCGACACCGTTTACGCCGATGACCATAATAACAAAGGGCCCTTTGGCGGGCATCACCAGGCTGGCATCCTGATCGTTTTCGATAATGAGCTTTTTGATCTGGACCTTCAAAGTCTCTTTGAGAGATTTGGGATCGTACATCTCTTTTCTCTTGACCTTGCGTCTGGCGGTTTCGAGTAACTCCCGGGTAGTGCCCACTCCCAAATCTGCAGAAATGAGTATCTCTTCCAGGTCATCGAGCATTTCTGTATCGATCTCTTTCTTGCCGAGAAAGAGGGCGTCCATCTGGTAGGTAAAGGTCTCTCTCGTTTTGCCAAGTTTTTCAGTGAGACGTGAAAATAACGACTTTTTCTTTTTTTCCGCCTGTTTCGGGAGGTCGGATTGTTTAATTATTTTTAACGGTTTTTCTTCCTGTGACGATATTGGTTCAGGTGCTTTGTTTATTTTCTGAAAAGACTCTGGTTCAACCTCTTCCTGTATCTCCGGTTCAACCTCTTCCTGTATTTCGGGTTCAACCTCTTCTTGAATCTCGGGTTCAACCTCTTCTTGTATCTCTGGCTCAACCTCTTCCAGTATTTCGGGTTCAACCACTTCCTGAATCTCTAGTTCAACCACCTCTTGTATCTCGGGTTCAACCTCTTCTTGAAGCTCGGTCGCAACCACTTCCTGTCTACTCTGTAAAGGTGTTACGGGCTCTGGAGTTTCCTCAACAATTTGTTGTAGCTCCTGGGGTGCGGGAGGGAGTTCTTTTATTGGTGCTTCGTCATTTTCCGTCCGCTCAGCTTCGGCAAGAGGGGCGTCTTCTCTTGGCGCAACAGGCTCTTTTTTTTTAAATTTTTTCTTAAACCAGCCTAGCATCGTCTGTTCCTGATAGAATTTGTCAGTATAAATTGTGGGAGTTGCCACTTATTTGAGCACAATGCGGTATATTACGTAGAGACTCCAAAGAAAGCAACAAAAAGTCTCCCCTTGAAGAGAAGGAAGCTAATGCTCCGGTGGGTTTTATAGGGTATGATGGCTGGTTACTATATCCATGAAAGTGATTGCTTTTCCAGTCAACAGCATTACTGTAGTGGATGTTGTTTTTTAGGATAGTATTACTCGGCTGCAAGCGTCAGTCTATTGTACTATTGGTTATTCATGTTAAGGAGGGTTGGAAATGGCTGAATCTTGTGGAGGATCCTGTGCTACGCAGGAATCACAGCAAGCTGCTGCTGCACAGCAGGAACTGGCAATAAAAAGATCTCTTGGAAAGATAAAAAATAAAATTTTAGTGATGAGCGGCAAGGGAGGGGTTGGAAAATCTACGGTTTCCGTCAATTTAGCCCTGGGTCTTGCCAATAAAGGATATCAGGTTGGTCTGATGGATGTCGATATTCATGGGCCCGATGTTGTGCGAATGCTTGATCTGAAAGGGGGGGTAGAGCCTCCGGCAACCAAAGATGCCCTGGTCCCGCCGCTTAAATACAGCGACAACCTGAAAGTGGTTTCCCTCGAATTTATGATGCGCGACAGAAATGAAGCGATAATTTGGCGTGGACCTCTGAAAATTCAGGCAATCAGGCAATTTATCTCGGATATGGATTGGGGTGAACTGGATTACCTCATTATCGATGCTCCTCCAGGAACCGGTGACGAGCCGCTCACGGTTGCCCAGACCATTCCCAACGTCAAGGCGATTGTCGTGACGACCCCGCAGAAAGTTGCGCTGGCTGATGTGCGCAAGTCTATTAATTTTTGCAAGACCGTAAAGGTAGAAATTGCCGGGGTTATTGAAAACATGTCCGGCTTTGTTTGTCCGCATTGCAAAGAGACTGTCAATATCTTCAAATCCGGTGGTGGAGAAGCTCTCGCGCGTGAGTTGGAACTGCCGTTCCTTGGCAAAATTCCGATGGACCCGCAGGTGGTCATGGCGGGAGATGATGGTACACCTTATCTGTCTTCAGATGCAGACAGTCCTGCTACCAGGGCGTTTGGCGAGGTGGTTAGGGCGATAGAGGTTCGTTTGCCCCCGGTCGCCGCTCCCATAGTCATGGCCCCGAAAGAGACGAGTTGCGGCTGTGGTGGTGGGTGTGCGTCGCACACCAAAAACTAATGGTTTGAAAGTATAAGGTTGGTGATTGTGTGTCGAGTCATCAACCTTTTTTTATAATGAGTACTTTGATCATAAGGCTATGATAATAAAACAAATTATTGTTGGATCTATGGCAGTATGCTGCTATATAGTGGCATGTGAGAAGACGAAAAAGGCAGCCGTGATCGATCCTGGCGGGGATGAACAAAAAATTCTTGCCGAGGTCAAAAAGATGGGTCTAAAGGTCGAGTATATCATAGCCACTCACGGTCATCCCGATCATGTCTGCGGCAACAGAACGATTCAGGAAGCAACCGGCGCGAAGATAATCATGTATGCCGACGATGAACGTTTTTTTGGTAAACCAGAGGTGAAAAAATATTTTTCCATGCTCGGCCTGGAATCCTCACCAGCAGCTGACATTGAAGTTGTAGAAGGTGATGAAATTGTCATTGGTGAAGTGCGATTACAGGTTTTACATACCCCCGGCCATACCCCTGGAGGCATGTGTCTGTACAATGCACCTAATCTTATAACGGGTGACACACTTTTTGTCGGAGGACTTGGTCGAACAGATTTCCCCGGTGGATCGCATGAAGATCTTCTTACTTCCATTCGTACCAAATTGCTGGTGTTGCCGCCGGAAACAATTGTCTGGCCCGGCCATGGCTATGGAGGTCACCAGTCGACAATTGGTGAAGAAAAACGCTCGAATCCTTTTTTATAGTCCTGGAATGGCTTTTTTTCAGGAGTAAGGCTCTGACATATGCGTGAGATTGTTCTTGGTACTGCCGGCCATGTTGATCATGGAAAAACCAGCTTTATTCGGGCCCTGACGGGTTTTGAAACGGATCGACTTAAAGAGGAAAAAAAACGCGGCATCACCATTGAACTCGGCTTTGCTTATCTTGATCTGCCCTGCGGGCATCGGATAGGAATCGTCGATGTTCCGGGACATGAAAAGTTTGTCAAGACCATGGTCTCCGGGGTGTCGGGGATCGATATTCTGGCATTCATTGTCGCCGCCGATGAGGGGATTATGCCCCAGACCATCGAACATTTTGAAATCTGTCGTCTGATGGGAGTTGAGCAAGGGGTAATCATCGTCACCAAAAAGGATATGGTCGAGCCGGACTGGCTGGAGATGGTCAATGATGAAATTGAAGAATTCTGTGCCGGGAGCTTTCTCGAAGGAGCACCAATTATCAATGTTTCTTCGACCACCGGAGAAGGAATAGATCTTGTCCGTGATGCCCTGGATCAGATAGTTAAGGTGTTTGATTTTCATGAAGTATTTGGGCCGTTTCGCTTGTCTGTCGATCGAATATTTGCCATGAAGGGGTTTGGCTCGGTGGTTACCGGCACCTCAATTTCCGGCAGAACATCAGTAGGCGAGGAGCTGCGAATTTATCCTACCGAAAAAATCGCCAAAATAAGAGGTATACAGGTCCACTCAAAAGCGGTGGACGAGGTGGAAGCCGGGCACCGCACGGCAATAAATCTGCAGGGGGTGGATGTCGCAGACATTGAGCGGGGTATGGTGCTGGCGCCATCCGGAACCCTCCAGGCGAATTATATGCTCGATTGCCAATTTCTCTATTTGGCATCCAATGCCAAACCGATGAAACATAGGGCTCGCGTGCGAGTGCACTTGGGTACTGCGGAAATTATCGGCAGGGTATCGCTTCTGGACCGTGATGAATTGCAGCCCGGAGACGAAGCTGTTGTCCAATTATTGCTTGAAAATAAAGTGGCCGTATGGTCCGGAGACAGGTATGTCATTCGCAGTTATTCTCCGGTTGCAACAATTGGCGGGGGTATGGTGCTCGGCAATGTTTCGCCACACAAAAGAAAAAGACTTTCCGAGAAAGATCGCACATATAATCAAACGATTCTGGAAACTCTGCAGCACGGCACAGTCGAAGACAAAGCGCTGTTTTTTCTCCGTGAGAGCAGGGAACTCGGTTTAACTGCAGATGAAATGGCGGTTCGCCTTGGCCTGTTTGGAAAACATCTAAAAAAAGCGTTGAATGATCCCATCTCGACCAAAAAAATTGCCGTTGTCGATTCGGCCACTCAGCGGTATGTTGTCGTCGAGATTGCCGAAAAAATCAAGACTATGCTGGTCGATCATCTCCTCGCCTACCACCAGAAAAATCCCCTGCAAACCGGAATTGCCAAAGAAGAGCTCCGCACTGGCCTCGGCCGAAAAATTGATCTGAAAGTCTTTAATTATTGTATCAACGATCTCATTAGAAAATCGGTAATTGTCCAGGAAGAGTCCGTTGTTCGAATGGCAGAGCATCTGGTTGCATTAAAGGCAGATGAAGAGCAATTGCGAAAAGACCTTAAGGAGTGGTATCGGGAAAAAGGTCTCTCCACGCCGACAATAAAGGAAACCATGGAACGCTTTGCCGAATATCCGGAGCGGTTGCTGAAAGATGTGTTCGATCTTCAGTTGCGGGATGGGACTTTATTGAAGATCAGCGAATCGCTCTATTATGAGAAGGCAATAATCGAGCCTCTTATTAGTTCGGTCGTTGCGTTCATAGAAAAGAATGGTGAAATAGATGCTCCGGCATTTAAAGAATTAACCGGGCTCACCAGAAAATTTTCTATTCCGATTCTGGAGTATCTGGATCGAATTAAAGTGACCATGCGGATTGGTGATAAACGGATTCTCAGGAAAAAGTCCTGAAAACAAATTTACGTTTTTTGATTTTGCCAGCATATCGACAGAACGTTGCTGGTGGAACTTGTAATGCGGAAGTTGTGATCAAGTTGCAGACCAACCAGTGCCACGACTCTACCTTCGCTGAGAAGAACTGGCCACGCAGCACGATCTTTTGCCGGGATTTTCCGTTCATTGAGGTATCGAGATATTTTCTTTTTGCCCGGACCGCCATAGGGATAAAAGATCTCACCCGGTAGAAAAGAACGGAGTAGAAGAGGAAATGATATTCCGGCCAGATCAAGGTAAAGTTCTCTCGGATTTTTTTCAGTCTGGTCAGTTGGCGATATTTCTTTGACGACGAGTTCCTTGCCGGTGCCGTTCACTGCGTATGTGCCTGCTCCGGGAACTACCTGATTGATACGAGCTGAAGGTGGTACGGACCCGCGCCGCATATTGCCCGGCAGGGGCCTTACGAGGCGCAGGGTGTGTGGTGATTTTTCCGCTCGAACGCCATTCTCAAGATGGAGTTCGCTGCCGTTTCTGCCGGTGACTATACATTCTACCAGGGTGCGAATGTGCTCATAGGTCGGGCGAATTCCCATCTGCCAGCAGGCTTTCTCCAGGATTCTTCTCTGTATTGCCGGATGGGCGGCAATGAATTGCTCTCTTTTGATGATTAGTTGCGGTCGTAGTTCTTTATTTACTAATACTTCCGACAACACGACGCATTTGTTATAGGTACTTGCAGCATCCTTTTCAAGGAAGTTGTCTTCTTCTGCAAGGATGTCCATGTTTTGCACAATGGTTTTGCGCAAAGCAGGATTGAAATCTTTTTCAAGAAGCGGCAATAAGTCCAGTCGGACGCGATTGCGCAAAAAAGCTCGATCCAGGTTGGAAGAATCCAGACACCAGGGCACGTCTCGGTCGGCAAGAAATGTCATAAGTCCTGCCTTGTTTTCAAATAGCAGCGGACGAACGATGCGCTGCCTTTTTATTCTCATCCCGGAGAGTCCTCTGCTGCTGCTGCCTCGAATCAATCGGATAAAAAATTCTTCCACCTGGTCATCTGCGGTATGGCCGACGGCGATGTATCGGGCGTTATATTGCTGCCTGAGCTCCTCCAGTGCGCTATACCGCAGTATTCTGGCCGCTTCTTCCGGAGATTTTTTCCCCTCTGCCATAGCTTTCAGTACATTTACCGTCCGGACTGCAAAGGTAATATCAAGAGATCGGCAGCTGCCGGCAATAATTTCCTGTTCATGCGGCGTTTCCTGCGGTCGAAGACCGTGGTCGATATACACTGCTATGAGCTCCAGCGGCAGAGATATACCCGCGAGAATGTGCAGCAATGCCATGGAATCAGCCCCTCCGGAAACGGCGACGAGTATTCGATCATCTTCCACAAGCAGATTATGAGAACGGATGAGTGAGGCAATCCTGTCGAGGATATCCATAAGAAAATTCTTCGGTTGGTAAATATTTTGGTAAAAAATGCAGTTTTAGTTTAATTCTTCGTTTCTGGTTGTTATACCTAATACATACTTTACTCATGGCAGCATGAGTCGATGGATGATGTACCGTCCGCTTATTTGATAAAACCGTTCAGCCGGACAAATCTACTCGAACAATTGCACTATCTCCGGCTGATTAAGGATAGAAAGCCGTCGCTTTTAGCAAACAACAAACGATTGATTACAATTGTTACTTTAATGGTGTTGAGGATGCAGCAGAAAATTGATCATATCAAAACACATCTCGCAAAACAATTCCATCTGCCCGCAGAACAGATAGAGAAGTTGATGCCAAGTTTTATTGCAACTTTGCAGACGCATATGCAAAATTTGGAGAAAGCTGTGGCGGCTGACAATCCACAGACAATAGGCGAGGTCGGCCATACTATAAAAGGTGCATTTTTAAATCTTGGCCTTAATGACTGCGCCGCCACTGCTCTGCACATCGAGCAACGGGGCAAAGCCGGAGATCGTTCCGCCAATTACAAGCAGTTGTTCGAGAAGCTGCATGACACGCTTCTTCCCATCACTGAGTAAGTTTTCATTGCCCGCATTGCGTATTCCTGATCTGTTCCAGCAGGCGGATATGGATGTTGTCAAAGCCTCCATTGGATAGGATTGCCACGACATCGCCTGTTTGGAGGATCGTTTTCAGTTTATTGAGAATATCGTCGGTTTTCTGAAATGCCTCGGCAGTCAAATGTCTGGCGATCAGATCCGCCTCCAGTCTGGCCGAAGAGAACAGCTCTTCTTTTGCCAGTCCTGCAATGGGATCTGGTTCCCGCAGCAGAATGATGTCGGCTGAGTCAAATGCGCCGGCGTAATCTTTTTGAAAAATGGCGCGTCGCGAGGAGTTGGTTCTTGGCTCAAAGACCGCCACTAATCTTTGATTAGCATAGCCACTTTTCAGAGCCGCCAGCGTTTCTCGAACAGCAGTCGGGTGGTGGGCGAAGTCATCGATAACGGTGATCCCATTTTCGATGCCGCGCACCTCCTGTCTCCTCTTTACCCCGGCAAAATTTTTCAGCCCGGTGTTTATAATGAGAGGATTCACCCCGAGGTGATGCATAACCGCGCACACAGCAAGGCTGTTGAGGCAATTGTGTCTACCGGGGAGCCCAACGGTCATGGAAGCCCATGGCATCCCGTCTTTAAGGACGTCGAAATGGCTGGTTGCATTTTCGACTTTTATATTTTGCACAGCCCAGGTGAATGAAGGGTCGAGGCCATAACCCTGTACAGCGCAGGGAGCTTTTGCCGCGATTTCTGCAACATTTGCATCATCGAGATTGGCGATCAGCAAACCGTCTGCAGGCAGGAGCGCGACAAACTTTTTAAATGATCGTTTAATCGCCTCCAGATCGCTGAAAATATCGGCGTGGTCAAATTCAATGGAGGTGATCACCGCCACCTTTGGACGGTAATGCAGAAATTTTGATTCTTTGTCAAAAAAAGCAGTGTCGTATTCGTCTCCTTCGGCGACAAAGTAATCGCCTTCTCCAAGGCGGAAATTAGTGCCGAATTCACCGACTATGCCGCCAATCATAAAGGATGGGTCAAGGCCCGCATGATAGAGAGCAGTTGCCAGCAGAGAGCATGTTGTCGTTTTGCCGTGCGTACCTGAAATTACCAGAGAAGTCCGAGACTGGATGAAAAAATGTGCCAGGGCCTGGGGAAAAGAGAGGTACGGCAGCTGCAGTTCCGCAAGGGCGATCGCCTCCGGATTTTTACGGGTAATAACATTGCCGACGATCACCAGATCGGGAGCTGGATTGAGATTCTCGGCACCATACCCGCTACAGACGCTGATATGTAAAGCGGCGAGAAAATCAGACATGGGTGGGTAGACCTGACTATCGCTGCCGGTCACCGTATAACCAGTTTTTTGTAGCATCCCGGCCAGAGCCGCCATACCGGTACCGCAAATTCCCATCAGGTGTATATGTTTTATATTCTGGGGTGCGGCGTTGAGATTTTTCGCTAAAGAGAGCATCATTTACCTTTTTTAACCGTTGCATCAATTGCGGAGAAAATATTTTTGAAAGACTGTTCAAAAGTGGCGGGCGTTATCCTGCCGACTTCAATAAACTTTATCGATATTTCTTTAGCAATCTTTAAAATAGTTTCATCTGTTACCGTATGAGCTTGCGCTCTTTCTGGGGCGATTTTTTCCGGGTGAACCATAAAAGCACCTATCAGAATTGATGATTTCGTACAGTAAGTACGCCCCTGTCGCATGAAGAAGGCCAATTCGTCATTAAAGCGACAGAGGCGAAGATCAAGAATAACCTGTCAAGCCATCCTTATAGCCTTTAATTAATACGATAAATAGAAGATTTTATCCAGTGTTGTTCGTTGGCTTTTGGTGAAAAATAATTGAATCATCATAAATTGACTCATATCAAGGGTGGATTGCAGCAGTGATGATAGATTGCACCGTAAAGCGACAACAAATAATTGGTGCTTATATTTTCTAACAGAAATTCTTACACAACCAACAGGGAGAACAAATGAAAGTACTCGATCTCAATACAACCCGTGAATTTACCGAAGGCGCAATGAAACGGTTTTTTCTGGTTGAAGACTCCGAATTTTTTAAAATAATAAATTTTAATTTGAAAGCCGGAGTGACTTTCCCGGTCCATTCGCATGATCTGGATGGCGAACTTTCCATCCAGGTGATCGAAGGAGAGGGGGTCTTCATAGGTGCAAACGATGCTGAAATTCCTGCCAGAACAGGCAATATCCTTATTTCGCAGATACGTGAACCCCATGGCGTTCGGGCGACAACAGACATGCGAATCGTGGTCACCATAGCACCACCAATCTGAAAGCTCTCAGAGCCAAAGAGAGATATCTCAATCGAAGCAGCAGATCGTGCCAGCTTGCCGGTCTTCTGGCTATTTGCCACTCTGAGATTAACTGACCCGGTCGGTTCATAGAGGAGCAGCAATTTCGGTTCTTTGATTTACGCTTTCGCCAGAAAACCGCCAAATCCTGAATAACCTCCGAACTGTAAGCATTCACCAGTGCCGGAGATGCGCGAAAGAGGCCATTAACCGTACTATTCGTACGGTTAATGGCCGATGACAAAACAGATTCGGTGCTGGTGAACGTTTACAAAGGCCATATTCAAAAAGTCGCTGAACGTATAATCTGTATTGCCACGATCATGTTCCAAAGCTGCTGCTGTCCGCATTGCCAAACTACTCTGGAGAGTCTCCAAGCAATTTAAAGAAGGTTACCGTATAGGAATATCTGGACTTTCAGGGGAAATATGTATTGGTCCTATGTTTACTGGAGTACAAAAAGAACTGATTCTGTCGTGATTACAAATTGTTATTTATTTTCCTCAACACCAATTTTCGTTATGGTTTTTTTGATTCCTGGACACTGTTTGAGTTTTTTATTAACGAGCAGTTGGAAGTCTTTTACGAGCAATTCAGCCTGAATAACATCAGGATTATTTTTTTCGTATTCTTGTGCAATTAACTGTTTCTTTTTTGAACTCGTTTTACATTGGCAGCGATAAGGTTTTATTATCAAAAACCATTATGGCCATTGCCGTGCTATCTTGCACGGAGCCTAACGATTCCCCCGTAGTAATAGCAAAAATTATCTCTTGAAGTCTCCTTAAGAGCAAGCTGTGAGATTACTGTTGCTGGATATTAGTACAAGTCTGGATACAGCCTTTTTGCACAATCAGGACATATACTGTGCGTGAATTCAAGATCTGTGTGATCTTTAAGGTAATCAGCAACGTTCTCCCAATAATTATCATCGTTTCTTATTTTCTTACAGCTTGCACAGATAGGAAGCAAACGTTTAAGATCAAACATTTCAGTTACATCTTCAATTACTAATAAAATTAGGTCATTACCCTCATATTCAAAAGGAGAACATGTTACAAGAGTATGTCTACTTGATTCTTTTCCATGTTTTTTAACCTTAAGCTCATATTTTTTTTTATATACTGCCACTCCTTTTCCAGCATTTTCAACTGATCCTCGGATTACACAATTTTCACAATATTTAGTATTACCGCATCTTTCTTCCTCCTCAAGAGCATGTTGGCAGTTAAGAATTTCACCACAAAGCATATGTACAATCTCTTCAGCATCAATTTTGAACATCTTTTTGGCTTCAGGATTTACGTCACATATTTTGAAATTTCTATCCACTATGAACAGTGCTGATGGCAAAGAGTCAATGAGTGTTTTAAGGTAATAATTGTCAGTGATTTTTATCATGGGAATGAACGTAGTTGTTCTTTTTAGGTTGCGAAAAACTGTCAGCAATTGTTATTTTTTCTAATAATTTTAACAAAGTTCCTCAAACAAATATTATTACTTGTGGAGAATCTTTATGGCAAGCGGAAAAAAATCTGTCACTGGACCAAACATCAATTTGGGTAAAAATAATATAAAACTTACAACCATACGTTCGAGTCGGATAGCGGGAACAGCATAGCAACCGTTCAACTCCACGTTATGCTCTATTTCTGGCTATCTTGATGAAAGAAACGACCTTCTTATCAGTGAGGAAGACATACGTTCAGATTG
>RCMY010000843.1_pt1 | contig 29386 bp, 33 predicted proteins | sample 2041341 | NCBI WGS metagenome assembly RCMY01 (sample SAMN09708234, study PRJNA481090) | Marine sediment metagenome, whole genome shotgun sequencing project. | reverse complement strand
GAGCGACAGAGCGACAGAGCGACAGAGCGACAGAGCGACAGAGCGACAGAGCGACAGAGCGACAGAGCGACAAGTAAATCAAATTGAAACTAGGATTTCTGCCCAACAAACGTAAAATCAGAAAAATGAGCACCACCTATAAAAATGTATTTAAACAGGGCCCTATATCCTCAGGATTTATAGCCGAATCCATCGCCAAACATCAATCCAAAACAAACATCGGCGCACACAATATTTTCTTGGGCCAAGTACGGGCCGATGAGATAGACGGCAAAGCGGTTTCGGCCATAGACTACTCCGCTTACGAATACATGGCCAATAAAAAATTCCATGACGTACGGGAGGCGACATTTAAAAAATTCGAGCTAACCTGTATGCATATTTACCATAGTTTGGGAACGGTAAAAACAGGCGAAATCTGTCTCTTTGTTTTTGTGTCATCCCCAAGAAGAAAGGAAGTGTTTAAAGCCTTGGAATATGTGGTAGAGGCTATCAAGGCCGATGTACCCGTTTTTGGAAAAGAAATATTCGATGACGCATCCCATCAATGGAAAGTAAACAGCTAAAAGCATGGTAGACATTACACATAAGAGCCATACCCTGAGAACGGCAACGGCGCAAGCTATCGTCAAGGTGGGCCTTCAAGCAACCATTGAAGCCATCCAAAATAAAACCGTTCCCAAAGGCGATGTTTTTGCCATGAGCAAGGCAGCGGGACTTCTGGGCGTTAAAAAAACACCCGAGCTGCTCCCGGATTGCCACCCGTTACCCATAGAATTTACCGGTATCGAATACGAGATCGATGGGCTGGAGATAAAAGTGCTGGTCACCGTAAAGACCATTTACAAGACCGGTGTAGAGGTAGAAGCCATGCACGGGGCTAGTGTAGTGGCCCTGAATATGTACGATATGTTGAAGCCCATAGATAAAAACATCGAAATTCATCATATTAAATTGCTGGAAAAAAAAGGAGGCAAATCGAGCTTTCAAGACAAGTTCAAACGCCATCTGAACGCCGCTGTCATCGTGTGTTCTGATTCAATTTCAGAAGGAAAAAAAGAGGACAAAGCCGGAAAGGCGATTATCGCCAAATTAAAGGCATGTGATGTGACGATTCAGGATTATATCATCATTCCCGATGAATCGGACATCATCCAGGAAAAAGCAAAATACTATCAAGCCAATGGAGCGGATCTCATTATTTACACCGGAGGCACAGGATTATCCCAACGAGATGTTACCCCCGAGGCCCTATACCCCTTATTGGATAGAAACATTCCCGGAATAGAAGAAGCGATCCGACAATATGGACAGGACAGGATGCCCTATGCCATGCTTTCAAGAAGTGTAGCGGGAACGATTAAAAACACCTTGGTTCTGGCCTTGCCAGGTTCAACAAATGGAGCACGGGAATCTATGGAAGCCATATTTCCATCCGTTTTACACGTTTTTCAAATTTTAAAAGGTGCTAGGCACGATTAATATGAAGGAAGCTACCAACATACTTACCGATACTTTTGGCAGGGAACACACCTATCTCCGCATTTCACTTACGGAGCGGTGTAATTTACGCTGCACCTATTGCATGCCAGCGGACGGGATTCCGCTGTCGCCAAAATCCCATATCATGACCTATGAAGAAATCTATTCCATTGCAAAAGAGTTTGTGGATCACGGTGTTACTAAAATAAGGCTTACCGGCGGGGAGCCATTGGTTCGAAAAGATGCTTCCTTGATTATGGAAAAACTGGCTTCGCTTCCAGTGGAACTGGCGATTACCACCAATGGGGTAATTGTCCATAAATTTATCGACCTGTTCAAAAAAATCGGACTTCAAAAAATCAACGTGAGTTTAGACTCTTTGAATACGGATAAAAACACGGCAATTACGCGAAGGGATTATTTCACAAAAGTATACAACAACATACAATTACTGGTACAAGAAGGTTTTGAGGTAAAAATAAATTGCGTTTTGATGAAAGGCTTCAACGAAAACGAAATCATCGATTTTATAGAACTCACAAAAACACAGCCCTTGCAAATTCGGTTTATTGAGTTTATGCCTTTCGATGGGAATAAATGGAATTTGGATAAGCTGGTTTCTTTGGAGGATATATTAAAACAAGTCCATACGCATTACGATGCAGAAAGCATTGTCCGATTAAAGGATGCACCGAAAGATACGGCCAAGAACTACCAAATTAAAGATTATGAAGGCTCGTTTGCGGTGATAAGTTCCGTGACCAATCCTTTTTGCGATAGCTGTAACCGAATACGCTTAACGGCCAATGGCCAGCTAAAAAATTGCCTGTTCTCCTCATCGGAATCCGATTTGCTCACCCCGCTCCGTGAAGGAAAATCTATTGCCCCTGTAATTCAAAAAGCAGTATGGGCAAAGAAAAAAGTGCGCAACGGAATGGATACCCTGGAGAAATTCAAGAATCCCGATTCACATAACAATCGAAGCATGATTGCGATTGGCGGATGACAAGGGAAGTCCATTTCCCCGATTCGGCGTCCCTATTCCCCGATTCGGCGTCCCTAAATCGCAGTACAATCGACATAGGTGGTTTATAAGGGAAGTCAATTGTTCATTTTCGGTGTCCCTAATCTGATGCCTTGCTCAAATTAGTTGTAAATAGATTGGGGTTTATATTCAACTGTACCCAAGCCCAGTTGTTGGTATTATCGTTCGCCCTTCCTCCTTTTATTAAGCTCATACTATCGGAAGCGAACATGTGTGAATAGCCAACATTTAAATTTACATTTTTCATTAAGGCCTGGGTATAGACCAAATCTATTTCTGTACCCAAATAAGCGTCAGCGTTATCTGTTAGATTGCCATTTGCACTGAAGTAATGTCCCTTTACCAATAGATTGGATTTTTCCCCGGTAGTAAATACAACTTTCGCATACACATCATTGAGACCTACATTATTGGCATGGTTACCGACGTAAAAATAATCCATAAAGCCATTAAACTTATGGTTGGTACCATAAAGGGGAAAGAACGAATTATTTTTAGTGGCTCCCTCTTGGTCCGTACCGCTCAATACTTCAAAACCTAGCCCATACAGTAGGGCATTCCGTTTATACGTGGCTTCCAACGCCAGTTGATAAGCGGCTAAATCGGTCGTGGCATTTGCGTTTCCAAACTGGTAATACGCACTACCGGCTATTTGTACGCTGCTAATTGGAAATTTAAAATAGGAACCCGCGGTATGTCTATAAGAAACCCCATCAGCAATACCATCAGCATCAAAATCTTGAAATCCTGTGTTTAGAAAAAGTAGACTTGCGCTACTTTGTTCCCACGATTGTTTAAGATAGGCATATTGCATGGTTTTATAGGTGAAAAAACCTTGTATCGTGTACTCATTACCTTCATTTCTAGCGCTTTCTTGGCTAAAGGCACCGCCTAAATCAAGCATGAAATCACCTTTCCTATATTTTAATAGGGCGGCGTCATGAAAACGACCTTGCATGGCCCAGTCCAACCCACCGAATATGCGTTGATCGTCATACGCAATAACTTGACGCCCTAACTTCGTAGACCAGTTTTCACCGATTTGTAGTTGTCCCCAGGCTTCAAATAACGAGAAGGAGTCGTTGCCATCTACAGATAATATTTGGCGTGTATCTCCCCAAATACTTACATCTTGTACGGCCATAAAAAGTTGTAGCTTGTCCGCTTCATAACCAATATTCAGTCGTGTACGTTGATTGACAAATGCCGCAGGGTCGGCTCCATCGGGAAAGAGGTTGTTGAATCCGTGGCGGTATTCAAATCGGGCCCTTAGATCCGCATCTATTTGCAGGGTCTGGGCAGATAATGGGATACAGCTTAAGACAATTAGAAAAAGAAGGCCTATTCGAAGTATTTGTTTGGTCATAGTAGCTAATTTCTAGAATATGTCGGCAAAGATTCGCTAATCAGCCTTCAACAAATATGATAATTGTCAGTAATAGGGAATAAATTCTAAACGTCCGGTTTCCAACCAAGGGCGATAGCTACTTGTTTGTTGTCCTTATTAATGGAGCGTATCATATAAGGTCTGTCCGTATCCACATTTTGAATAGTTTCGGTCATAGGTTTCCCATCTACGAGTACCTCGCCGGTAAAATTCTTTAGGGGTTGATGTCCAAGACCGTATCTATTGTCCTCGACCAATAAAAGCATCAACATTTTTTCAGCATCGGCAGTGGAGCAGTAAATGCCGAGGTCATCCCATAAATACACCTTATTTTTGGTCTGCTTAATAGGTTCGATGCGGGATGCGGGGCCCAAAATACTTTTCAAGAAGCTATAGTTCGTAGGAAAACTAATAGCCGTGTCATTAAGACGGATATCTTCAGGTTCACAGCGTATGACAACCTTGTCCTGCTTTTTTTTCCTTTTGTTTACATCCCTAAAATCGAATATTCCCATAACCTGCAAGATATTTATTTTTCGGAGCTTAGTACTTCTTTTCGGTTTTTTTATAGTGAGGTAACCGTCGCTTTCTTCTTTATTGAACAATTCAAAGACGAAATGAAACCTCGATTGGTCGAGTAGACATATAGAGAAGTTGTCCTGTAAAACAAATAAATTTGAATAATATACAATTGTTTATTAACTTTGATAGGCAGACATATAATAAATATGGAAATCTTACAGGTAACCGAAAAGGAGAGCGACCTTATCCACGCAATAAGGAATTATAAGAGCAGCTACCCGAATGGTGCGAAAGAACAAGAGTGGTACATTATAAACCTTCTTGACGATTTGATGGATTTCGAATGACAAAACGGCCCTCCATGAGGCCATTTAATCTTAATGTTATGAATACAACGGAAACTAAAATGAGGCAAACAGTGGATGATATCCTATTGGATATATCCTGGGCACAACTTTCCAAAAAGTATTTCGGCAAATCACGTTCGTGGCTCAATCAGAAATTAAACGGCATTGACAGTAACGGTGGTTCGGGAGATTTTAATGAAAAGGAAAAACAGTTGTTAAAAGACGCACTACAAGATCTTTCCCGGCGCATAGATAGATGTGCCCAGGAAATAGAATAGGGCACTTTTAAATACCGGTTACCATATTCCATTTCTGCGGAAGCCGCAAAAAACTACGTCGCCCCGAAAAGCCCGGCCGCCTAAATTTTCACGACCCCCTAGGAACCTCCCGCAAGAGTGCAAAGCCTTGTCGTGCCATTAAACTCGGTACACCTGCCTTCGCCATGGCACTCCATCAGAGTACATTTAAACCTACCTTGTTAGTGGTCGAAAGAAGCTAATTTTATTTTAAGGGCAAAGTCTAGATAAAGGTGGGATTAATTACCGTGGGTAGAATTGAGCGTTGTCAATAAAACGTAGACTAAAGCAAAGTTATCAAGTAGCTGCCGAACAGTTCTCTTTGGATTTTTGCGCTCCTTTCAAATTGGAATGTTTTTAATCAAATCGATAAACTATGTCTTCGATTCTAATTTCCTTCCAACCGGTAAACCCAAGCCCTTTTTTATAGGTTACACTATGTTTATGTCCCTTTAGAAGTGGATGGTAGACCATATCGAACTCGAACTCAATAATATCATTGTCGTGAGATTTCAACGAGACTTCATAATCATTGACCGTGCCGTCGTCACGTGTATGGAACTTTGTTCCTACCTTCGAACCAAACTTTGCGTGAAGGTATATTTGATCGGAGCTGGTAGACCATCTCTCGATCAGGTCATCATTCTTGTCAAGATGCAGGTACTGCGTCCCGTAAGCATCGTATCCGGTGAGGGACTCAAATTTATAGAAAAGTAACTCCCCGATTCGGAGGGTATCGGTTATCGAAATATAATTCCCGTCATCTTGCCTCCAATAGTTACCGATTGCGATAGGAAGGTACGAATCGGAACTAGAGGCATCAGTACCGGTCTTAATTTGTACATTCTCTTCGGCCATATCGGAACTGTCCTGGCTACAGCCGCCCAAAAATAATGAGCAGCAACAAACTGTTATTAAAATTCTATCGATCATCACGTAATTTTTTAAAGTTTTATTCTATAGATGTTGGAAATACGATAGGGTTGCGTAACGGCGAGCAAATTGTTGTCCGCAAAGATAGATTAATTCCATGTGCTACTGTATTGCGGTAATGTGAGCTTGATTAGCTTAACTACAACATATCCTTAAAGTGCAACAGACATGGTTTATCAATATTGTTAAATATCAAAGGGGAAAATAGTTGCATCCAATTTGCTCTTCAAATTAAGAATGTCTATATAAACGTGAGATTTAATAACCCTTGAGAGTTGGAGTTAGTGCCGAAAAACGTTCGTTTTGTGGGCTTCTAAAAATCGGGCAAAAAGCCCATGTATTACTCAAAATTAAACTCCAGTCAAATTCAGCAGACCAAGGATTTTGACTTTCAAACTCGATCATGGAATAAGTAGCACAAACAACAACCTTTACCCATACTTTCAACTTGCTATAGGTTCCTTTATTTAAATCATGTTTCAGAATATGAACCCAATTCCGAATTGAAAGGAATTGTTCTTTGCATCATCTTTACTATCGGGTCGGTCAAAGGCGCGAGATATGCCTTTTGTAAATCTGGCACCTATTAAAAATACCCCCTTGAACTTATATGAAACACCGACCGAGCCACCTAATTCAAATTTACTGCCGAACGGTTCTATATCGGTCTGCGACCTTACGAAATTGCCGTCATCGTCATAAATGTCGGGGAGCCCCGGCCTCTCAGCATTTTCGTTGATCAGAAGATTAAATGAAGGACCTATCTCAAAAGAAAGATTTTCGATAGGGTAGATTTTCCCCAAGACCGGAACCTGAATATAATCCAATTTATATTCTGTCTTCACAGGCCCGCCTCCAAGTGAAATTATGAATACTTCGGCCCCCAAATTAGAATACAAGACCTCGGTTTGAACCGAAAATATATCACTAATTGGGAATTCCGCTAAACCACCTAAGTGGAAACCGGTCCTACCATTGTTTTCCGAGTAATAGTCCGAGGTAATATTGCTGATGTTGAGCCCCCCCTTAACACCAATAAAAACATTTTGACCCTGAACCACCGTTGTTACAAGTGCAATTAAAGAGAAAACCAAAACTTTCCTATTCATGTTTTTTTACGGATTTAAATTGCTGAACATTGTGATAAAAGCTCTATCAAGAGTCACTTGCCTCGAATAATTGATATTAATGCTTAAATAGGCCTGTGTGTAAAGATGCAAATTTATCAAATCGGTTGCTTCTATTGAGCGCAAAAATTTTGCAGGTATCATTTAAATTCAAAATAGCAAATTTTATTTTTTCATTCCGTAAAGTTGGTTTTAAACTATAACTAAAGGTATTTGAGGATTACAATATTAAACGGGCTATCCTAAGTTGTGATATAGAAGTTTCAGCCTTATGAAACGGCCGAATAAATAGCGGATGGAAGAAAATCGCGAGTGTCCCAAAAAACGGCTCTTTTTTGGTACCAGTTCTAATATGATTGGAAAAAAATGTTTTCAGTTCCATTTGTCGTTCTTTTTAGTAGTTCCGGAAATTCACCTAATTACGGAACTAAAAAAGTAGATTTAAATCTCCGGTTTTGGGTGCTGGGTGTAATGGAGCATGATAATTGCTTTCTGTTTTACTTTTCCGATATCATTTAATAGTTTACACTACACGCTTTAATATCCAATCTACACTATTGGTATTAAGGTGAAATACGCTTGTTAGAAAGTTCCTAAATAAAAAATTGAATAATGATTCCTTAGCGTACGTTTTCGTACCAATGGGCTTCACACCCTAAAAGCTTTTCATCCTTTAGTCATTTTTTCAGTTTTTCCCAAAATAGTCATAAACCTTGAACGCTTTCTGGTGTTGCGTAGCAAATGTTACAGATAGGATAAAGCATATTCCTTAGTTTTGCCACCACTGTGAAATTCAACACCTACATAGCGATACTTTTGGTTTCCATTTTTATGGGAAAATTCATTGCCGTTGATGCCAACGGTTTGAACCTGCTCATTGGTGATGGTAATATCTCCTTTGTGAACCCACATTGCAAAAATGAAAATCATCCAAAGCAGTCAAAAAAGACAGCGGATTTTTCGAAAGTCGATTTAGAAACTTCCGAAATCATCCCATTATCGGGATTCTGTACACCGCAATTTGAATTTAAAGACATCCCTTGGGAAACGAATTTTTCCCGACCCATTGCCGTTTTTGTCAATGAACATTTTTCTTCAGCACTAAGTTATTTGTATTTGGAACAGGTTTCCCCTCCGCCACGCTTGGCCAGACTATCCTAACACTTTTCAGAATTTAAAGTCAAGTCGTTGCTATTGACGAGTTACTTTTATGTACATAGAATTATGTACATAGAATAATGTGCAGTCTGTAACCTACGGGTAAGCATCGCAATCCATCAAGTATTCTTATCAAAATCCTTTTAAAATGACGACAAAACTTTCGGTCAGCCGTCGGTCCGTACAAATGCTACGCGTGTTGGTCAGCGGTATATTTCTGGTAGCGGGTTTTAACCACTTGCTCAATGTGGAAAAAACCGCCCAACGCATAGAACAGGCCAGCTTTAAGGGTATCGCCCATTTTTTTGGTGAACCGAATTGGCTTATCGTGCTGTCCGGTATTCTAATGGTTGCGGCAGGTTTTATATTCCTGATCGGATATAAGACCAAATGGGCGGCAATGATCTTGATGGCGATTTTGATTCCCATCACATTAACGGTTCAAGTAGGTCAGATTACCACGCTTGGGCCACTTTTTAAAAACATGGCAATTTTAGGTGGACTTCTATTTTTGATCCTGAACGACACCGATAACCTTTTAAAATAAAGCAAAATGAAAATATATATTTTTAGTTCGATTTTTTTGATGCTCGCATTGTTGGGCACGTCGAATCTGCAGGCTCAGCAAACGAGCAACGATAAAAACAATTATGTGGTACTTACCAAAAAAGTACCCCAGCTACAGCCTATAATCCTGACTGCCGAAGCGCTCAAAGCGGAAGAAGGAGATGCATTCGGCGACTTTCAGGTTATCATCTGCGGAAAGGAAATAGGTGATATCACCGATTCCGATAAAATGGGGGAATTCATTGAAAAAGCCGGAAACGCAGGGGTGCAATTGGTCGCCTGTGGTTTTTCACTGGATAAGTTCAAGATCGATAGAACAAAAGTCCCAAAGGAAATGAAAATTGTGGAGAACGGAATTCTTTATAATTTTCAGCTTCAGAAGAAAGGATTCAAAAGCGTAAGCCTATAAACCTACAATTAGTATTATCTATGAAAATTTCAAAAAAATATCTTTGGACGGCCCTTTCCCTTTTGGGAATCCTTGCCTTCTCGGTGGCCTTTAAAACTCAGAAATCAACAACGACAGATTCCTTCGAAACCAAAAATGATACCTTAAGCGTGACGATACTGCAAACTGCAGACATTCACGGGCAGCTTGATACACATCCCGAACTCTTCTGGGAAGATGGGGAAATAGCATATAAAGACCGTGGGGGCTTGGCGAACATCAAGACTCTCTTTAACAGGGAACGCCAAAAAAATCCTGGGCGAACCCTCATAATCGACGGCGGCGACCTTATTCAAGGTAGTGGCTATACCGCCTTGTCCGAAGGAATGGTCATGCCCAAGATCATCAAAAATATGGACTATGATGTTATCATTCCCGGAAATTGGGAGGTGGTCTACGGTAAGGATATCATGATGGATGTGATGCAGGGATACGATACCGAGGTAATCGTCCAGAATATGTACCACGAACAAAGTGAAAAGCCCCTGTTCCCAGCCTATACGGTCAAGGAAATCGAAGGAGTGCGTATTGGGTTCGTAGGCATCAATGACCCGGATGTGCCGGTTCGGCAAAATCCTATTTTTAGCGAAGGTATCGCGTTTAGCGGTCTTGATGACCAACTGAAAAAAATTATAGATGACATCAAGGTAAAAGAAAAAGTAGATGTACTATTTCTAGTTACGCACATAGGTATTTTCAAACAGGTTGAACTTGCCAATAATCCTATTGCCGAGAATGTAGATTATATTTTGGGCAACGATACCCATGAGCGGGTACGGGAGATGATCCAAGGTAAATATGCCAAGGTAACCGAGCCGGGCGCATTCGGTTCGTTCGTTGGAAAGTTGACGCTGTATTTTGTGGATGGTGCGTTGGTGGGTGACGATTACGAACTTATCGATGTGGACCCGGAAATTTTTCCAGCGGACAAGACCGTTCAGGCGCTTGTAGATAAAGCAAAAGCACCTTATGAGGACCATCTGGAAACTGTGGTCGGCTATACCACCACACCGATCTATAGGTATTTGACCGTTGAAAACCCGATGGACAATATGATCACTGACGCGGCCCGTTGGAAAACGGGGGCGGACATCTCCATTTCGAACGGATTCCGTTTCGGCAACCCCATTGTCCCCAAAAACGGGGAGCCCGAGCCTATTACCAGAGCAAACTTATGGAACCTGCTTCCGGTAAACGAAAAGGTAAAAACCGGAAAAGCTACTGGAAAACAGATTAAGGATTGGTTGGAAAAAGAGATGCACAACGCATTCTCCCAAAACCCGACCGAACGTTTTGGTGGATGGTTGGTTCGATTCTCCGGAATGAAAGTAAATTTCAACAGTCAAAACGAACTGGGCGAACGCATCTGTGCCATAACCGTAAACGGCGAGCCGATGCAGGATAGTGAATATTACACCATTTCAGCCTGTGTACGCCCCGGAGACCCTATCGACAATCTGTGTAGAATGTCGAATGTCAAGGACGTTGAAGAAAAGGACTACACCATCCATGAGGTCGTGGAAGAATATCTCAAAAAACATTCGCACGTTTCGCCCAGCTTGGAGGGAAGGGCCTATTGCGATATCTTGGCACCTATTCCTTTTCGACCGTTCCCAAAACTGATTATAAATTTCAATAAAACATAAAACAATGAAAAATAAGAGCTCAAAAAGGACATGGATCGAGTACGGAATTTTTGCCGTAGTAGCGATTACCCTATACGCAACCGGTCTGCATACCGAGGTCATCGGCTTTGCGCAACGCGGGCTGCTCGCGACAGGCTTAATGAACCCCGATGTGGAACAACTTGCCCAAGTCAGGAACAATGAAAACGCAAGTGAAACGGCAACTGTCCCAGCCCCTACCCCAGCGGACTTCAACCTAAAACTGCTCGATGCCGATGGCAATACTACTTCTTTGGAAGAACTGAAGGGCAAGGTCATTTTTTTGAATATGTGGGCGACCTGGTGCCCGCCCTGTATCGCAGAAATACCGAGTATCGATACCCTGCATGAAGAAATGGGAGATGAAGTGGCTTTCGTATTACTTTCATTAGACGATGATTTTGAAAAGGCTAAGGCCTTCGATAAGCGCAAGGGCTACGACCTGCCGATTTATGCCCCCGCCAGTAACCTTCCTAAAATGTATCATTCGTCGGCCATTCCCACTACTTATGTTATCGATGCCGATGGAAATTTGGCAATGACGCATAAGGGAATGGCCGATTATAGCGATTCGGAGTTTAAAACGTTCCTGAATAGTTTAAAGTAGTATTTTTTAATTCAAAAGAATGGGGAAATTTAAAACGCCAAACCATCCTTTTAGAAAATAGCAGGAATTTATTTCAAATTGCATAAAAAACCGAAAACAATGAAACTCAACATCCTATTTATAAACGACGTGCATGGCTATCTTGCGCCTCATCCCGAACTGTTTTATGATGCTACAGGAGAAGTCGTGGAAACGGTTGGCGGATACGCCCATATTGCCGGTTTAGTGGACAGTGTTCGTAAAGAAAATCCTAACACCCTTCTTTTTGACGGTGGTGACACGCTACACGGCACCAAACCCTTGGTCGATTCGAAAGGCGAAGCTATAATTCCTATTTTGAACGCACTTAAAATTGATGCCCTTGTTGGACATTGGGATTTCGGCTATGGCCCGGAACGGTTACAACAAATCATTGAAAAATTGATTTTTCCTTTATTGGGATGCAATGTATATACCGAAGACGGTTCCAATTTTTTGCAGCCTACCGCAATTCTTGAAAAAGGGGGACTGAAAATAGGGGTTATTGGAATTTGCGCTATGATTGTGGACAAAGTGATGCCAGAAAAGATGAGCGAGGGTTTAAAATTTACCTCCGGGTTAAATGAGATTCCGAAATATATCAAGAAATTGAAAGCTGACGGGGCAGATATGATAGTATTGCTTTCCCATAATGGTTTTCCCCAGGATGTGGAGCTTTTAAAAAAAACGGACGGTATCGACATTTGTCTGAGTGCACATACCCACAACCGAATTTATAAGGCCATTGAGGTCAATGGGGCACGTATTGTGCAATGTGGTTGTCATGGTGCATTTGTGGGCAAGTTCACCATTGATTACGAAGACAGGGAAATTAAAAAATGTGATTATGAACTCCTAAAAGTGAATAGTTCGCTACCAAAAAATACAGAGATTGACCAACTAGTGGAAGGTATCTTAGAACCTTATCAGGAAATCAGAACGAATTTTTTAGGCCGTACAGATGAGATATTGCATCGTTATGATACGACCAATTCAACTATGGACAATTTGCTTTTGCGGGCCATTGCCCATGTCACCGATACCGAAATTGCGTTTTCAAACGGATGGCGTTATGGTTCGCCCATTCCCGTGGGGAATATTACCGAAAATGACCTGTACAATATTGTTCCAATGAATCCGCCGGTTTCTACAGTCGAGTTGACCGGTACGGAAATAAAGGAAATGCTGGAAGAAAATCTGGAACGCACTTTTTGCAGCGATCCGTTCGGCCAAATGGGAGGTTATGTAAAACGCATGTTAGGTTTGCAAGTGAACATGCGTATTGAAAACCCGACCGACCATCGCATTCAGGAAATCTATCACAAAGGTTCACATCTCGATTTTGAAAAAACCTATAAAGTGAGTTTCGTAACGACACAGGGAGTTGCGGCCAAATATGGTAAGCATCGAAAAAAACATAGTCAAAAAGCGGTGGAGGCCATGATGACGTATTTTAAGGAGAATCCTGATTTTTGCCCGGACAGCATCAAGAGCTTTCGTTTGGTATAGGGAAGATGGTAATTGAACTCATTTGAACTTTTTTGTTTGCGCCAACTGCAGATTACGGATAAAGTGCCCGGATTCAATTGATCAAGCTGTTCCTTAAAGAATGCATCTGGCGCCGTGCCGTGAATAAACTCTTTTCTACTGTAGCGATCTTAATAAATGTATTTCGCGTGTTACTTTGCCCTGATAATATATTGATAGGGCAATAATTCGACGTTAACCTCAAAATGGGCATAGCCTGCTTTTTTTAATTCTGTTATCAGTACATCCATAGATATCTTATGGTCTTTAGGTGGTCCCACGGGAAGATCTGTTTTAAAGTAATCAACAATTACCAGTTCACCATTCTCTTTAATCCCTTTTTTGACTTTTGAAAAATAGTCGCTTCTGTTTTCTATGTGGTGATAGGTGTTTACAATCAACACCATATCTACCTCATTGTCCGTTAGATTCGGGCTATCATAAGGAATTTTACGAAGTTCTATATTTTTAAGATTGTTATCCTTAATGCGTTTTTTTAGTGCATTTTGAAACTCGTCATTCACATCGGCAGCAATTACATCCGCTCCTTTATCCGCCAGTTTTATTGAAAAATAGCCTGAGCCGGCACCAATGTCCATTATTTTTTTATCCGTTATGTCACCCAAATAATCCAGTACTTTTTCCGGTTTTTGATAGGAATCACGCTCTGGCGATTCAAAATGCTTGATCAAGTCTTCGGTAGAAGATCGGTGCATATATTCGTTGGCAGAATTTGTACTGTCCTTATGTTGATGCTTGTGCTGTGAAAACACTAATGATGAGACCGTGAAGGTTGCTGTTAAGAAAAAAGATTTCAATTTCATTGTATTATGTTTTTGAGGTATTGTCTAATTGAATACTCCATAAGTAGGTTAAAAAACCGATGAGCAGATTACCGAAACCCACAATAATTTCAAATGGACTGTTGATAAATGCATATGTAATCATCCAAAGGGATAAAATAATAAAGATAATTTGAAATAGGGGAAAAAGTGGACTTTTAAAGCTATCGGTTTGCGTTTTTTTATACTGGTAACGTAGTTTGAAAACTCCAAGAACGGTTGCCATAGAAGATATGGTCAACAGAATACCACAGTAAATCAATATTTGCTCAAAGGTTCCTGTAAGGATCAATAAAGCACTTATGACAAATTGTAGCCACAGGGCCTTCTGCGGGATCGTATTTTTTTTCGGTTTAAAATATCGCCAGAACCTGTGGTCTTTTGCAATGCTTGAAGTCACCCTTGAGCCCACCCATACCATGGCGCTTATACCGGATACCAATAAAAGTGAAATGGCCAGGCCGAACAGTTTGCCATAGTTTTCCCCGATCATTCTATTCATCGCGATCGTTCCGACATTCAACTGTCCCTTTAACTCTGCAATAGGTACGTGTTTTAAAAAAACATATTGTAAAAGTGTATAAAGCACAGTTACCAAAAGAGTCCCACCTATTAACGCTATTGGTAATGACTTTTTGGGATTTTTAAATTCCTCAGTTATGTAAGCGGCGGCATTCCAACCGGAATAGGAGTAACTCACATAAATAAGTGCTACGGCGAATGCTGGTGAGATTAAATTGGAATAGTCCGTATTCTTTAAAATCCTCACATTGTCAAATGATGGAATTTGCCATAAACCGATACCGATAAGAACAACTATTAAAGCGATTTTTAGAACAGTGCTTATATTCTGAAACTTTGAACTTACCTCTAAACTTCTGGTGTGAATCAGCGTGATTAAAGCCACCAATACAATGCTCGCCCATTTTGGATCGAGATTAAAAAAAGGGAAGTAAGCCACAAATGCCATCGCCGACAAAGCAATCGGTGCCGCAAAGCCAACGGTTATGGAAATCCATCCCGATAAATACCCGATGAGCGGATGAAACAGTTTAGTCAAAAAAGCATATTCACCACCCGACTTTTGGATATGCGTACCTACCTCGGCATAACTAAAAGCTCCTGATAAAGCAATGAGACCGCCCAGAACCCAAAGAATAAGTATGATAGTAGGGTTCTGTAAATCTTTTAACTGAAACCCCAAACTGGTGAACGCACCTGTCCCGATCATATTTGCCACCACCAAGGCTACACCAGTAAGTGTCGTGATTTTATATGCCTGAGACTGTTTTGCCATTAAAATGTGAAACTGAAGACTGTTAGTTCTCTTCTGTAACTAATACCGTATCCACCGCATGACCCAAGCTAAAAAAATTACTGCAATTATTCTAAATAGGATGTAAGCATCCAAACCAATTTTTCTTGCTGAACGATGTAATCACCCATCAAGGCAACGGTACCCTCGTCATTGGCTTCGGTGGCGAAATTTAAAATGATCAATGCTATGATGTTATGATTTAAATTCATTGACTTTTTCCCCAAGGTCATAGACTTTGGCATTTTTAACTTCCTTGCTTACGATGCTACTGCCTGCGGCACTCCGGTATCCTCCGGCGCAATGCACCACGATAGGTTTTGAGGTCGGGATCTGATCGATAGAATTGCGCAGATCGTTGAGGGGAAGGTTGATACTTTCTTCAAAGAACTTTTCTTCTTCCACTTCGCTTTTGTTCCTGACATCTAATATGGTATAGTTGTCGGGATGCTTTTTGAAATCGGAAAAATCGAATTCCGCCTCCGTTTGAAGGCTTGCATCGGACAGTGTGACTACAGCCTGCACCTGGGTTTCATAGCCTATCTTGGCGATACGTTCCAGAATACCGGGCATATTCCGGACACTATCCACCACCAGATAAAAACGCTCTTCAGGTTGCACGATAGCGCCCAACCAGGTCTCGATTTTATCGTCATCGTCGCGTGCCATGATGTTTACGCTACCGGGCAGGTGTTTTTCCTTAAAATGATCTGCATCCCTTGTATCTACTATGATGAAGTCTTTCTCGACTTGGGAAACATGGGCCCGAAACGGAACTTTCGAAATACTGTTCTTAAAATCGGCGGCACCGTTTTTATTGATATCCACATCAAAACCAAAATAAGAAGGTATAAAAGGCTGATCGCTCAGAATGTGCTTTACGAACTCGTCTTCGGTCTGCTCTTTAAAGGCCCAGTTGCCCATACGTTCGTTGCCCAATGTACTCGATGAATCGTCACTCATATTCTTACCACAGAGCGAACCGGCGCCATGGGCGGGATAGACCAAGGTACCATCGAACAGATCCTTGTATTTGTTTTGGATGGTATCGTACATGCTCGATGCCAATTCCTCCCTTTTCGCCTTCATATTACCGGCTTTCTCGCGCAGATCCGGCCGGCCTACGTCGCCGATGAACAAGGTGTCTCCCGTGAACATGGCAGACTTGCCCTGCTCGTCCTTGGCTACAACGGTAATACTGTCGGGGGAATGACCGGGCGTATTGATGGCCGAGAACTTAATTTTTCCCATTTCAAACGAATCGCCGTCGTCAAAGGATTTATGGGGGTAATCGGCGCCCACTAATTTGCTCGTATAGATCGTTGCACCCGTTTCTTTGTGGATTTGCAAGTGGCTACTCACAAAATCGGCATGTGGGTGGGTTTCGAAAACGGCAATGATCTCTGCATTCTGTGCTTCCGCAAATTCATAATAGGGCATGGGATCTCTCGCAGGATCTACCAAGGCCATTTTTCCTTCACTTACTATGGCGTATGAGTAATGCGCCAGGGGTTTGTCTTCAAATTGTTTTATTTTCATATCCTGAATCTTTAATACTGTTATTTTAATAGTGTAAAGTTAGGTAATCCGAACAGGTCTGGCAGTAACTTCGGTTACATAGCTTGTAAGAGAGCTCGACTAATTGTAAGTGGCTGACATCGAGAACTACGCTTAGTATGTAACCATTGTTACCGACTTTTCGAAGGTTTTGGTTTATCTTTGCCTATTGATCTCATGAAGATAATGGAATACATTGAAGCATTTGGTAACGCCTTTAACGGCATGATAGATTGGACTTGGAAGTCTATTTTGTTCGAGGTGCCTTGGTATACCAACTACTTTTGGGGACTAATCGTAATCTCCCTCGTGGTTTGGTTTTTGGAAATCATTTTTCCCTGGCGCAAGGAACAGGGCATTTTCAGGAAGGATTTTTGGTTGGACGGCTTCTATATGTTCTTCAACTTTTTCCTGTTTGCCATTGTTATCAGCGGTTTTTATAAGGTTTTAGAGGTGCTTTTCAGCGATTTGGGAATAACGGCAAAAAGCTTGGCCCTTATCGATATGTCCGCCTTGCCCATGTGGGGGCAGCTTCTGATTTTCTTTATCATACTCGATTTCGTGCAATGGTTTACCCATATTTTACTGCACAAGTACGAATTTCTTTGGCGGTTCCACGAAGTGCATCACAGCGTGAAGGAAATGGGATTCGCCGCGCACTTACGTTTCCATTGGATGGAAAACATTCTGTACAAGCCTTTGAAGACTTTCGGGGTCATGATATTGGGCGGTTTTGAGCCGGAACAGGCCTACATCGTACATTTCTTTGCCATTGCCATCGGACATTTCAACCATTCGAACATCAAAATTACCTGGGGGCCATTGAAATATATTCTGAACAATCCGGTCATGCATTTATATCATCATGCATACAATTTGCCAGAAGGTAAGTACGGTGTGAATTTCGGAATTAGTCTTAGCCTATGGGATTACCTCTTCAAAACGAATTACATTCCCGAGGCCGGAGGTAAAATCAAATTGGGGTATCCTGGCGATGAAAAGTTGCCCAAGGATTTCTTCGGACAAATAACTCATGGTTTTAAGAAGGAGCATAAAGAATAAGGTCGCTACGATTCTTCATCTTCCCCCAATATAAAATCGGCCGCCATCTGCGCATGCAAATCTGTAGTAGAGAGTGTAGGCATTTCAACATCTTCGGGTTTAATAAGCATTGGTAGTTCGGTGCATCCCAAAATGATACCATCGGTGCCGCGCGCTTTTAGAAGACCGATTTGGGATACGAAAAACTGTTTTGCCTTCTCCGTAAATTGCCCTTGGGTCAATTCGTTTGAGACATAAGCATGGGTCTGACCAATAGAATGGGCCTCTGGAATTATCGTTTCGATACCATATTTGTTCCTTATAATGCTTGGGATAAAATTGCCGGTCATGGTCGGTCGGTTTCCTAGGAGTCCTAATTTTTTAAGCCCCAATTTTCCGGCCTCTTTACCTACGGCATCGGCAATATGGAGAATGGGAATGTCTATTTTTGGTTGCACAAAGTCGTAGGCCATGTGGGGGGTATTGGCGCAGATGACGATGGCCGCAGCACCGGCGTTTTGCAGCTTTTGGGATACATCAAGATATTTCGCATTGATCTTTTCCTTGTTCTGTTCGCGCATCAGTTCGATGTTAATGCTGTGAACGATCAAAGGCGGATTCGCCTGAGGACCGATTTTCTCCCCGACCAATTCATTAATCAGACGATAATACACGATTGTGGAATGCCAAGATGTGCCGCCGATCATTCCGAGTGTTTTCATGGCTTATATTTTTCCGATAATTATTCCTTATCTGCTTCAAAAACAATCGCCCAAATACCCCGAACTTCATCTTCCGTATAACCAATCGCTTGATCTGCAGGATACAGGTCTTGAGGTTTTCCCATTGTAGCAGGTTCTATCTGTTCTTCCGGTTTGCCGTGGCATTGCAAGCACATGGCATTTGTGGTAATCGGATAGTAGTTTTCTTGTAGTTTATTTCATTCTTCCGCTGGCGCAGCTTACAAAGGATTTCGCTTTCGATAAGACCGAGTTTTTGAAGTCGACGGATGGATATCCTATCGCTTTCAATGCATTTCTTGAAGCTTAGTCCGAAGAAAGACATTGCTTTTTTCGCCCCTACTGTTTGCTAAAACTACAGAAATTAAAATTTTGTACTGTTCCAGACGGTGTTATATGATCTTCGGATACGCATTGTATTCTGTCAAACCCATTTTTAAATACCGAAGTCAGTTTTTCTTCACTGTATTGCTGAATTTCAAGTCCACTGCATTTTGTTGGTCCATCCTTCGAAAATGTGCCGATGGTTAGGAAACCCTTTACCGAGTTTCTGGCTAAAGTCACATATTTCTGTATCTGCTCTGGCGAGGTCAAAAAATGAAAAGTGGCCCTATCGTGCCATACGTCGTAGGTTGTTTTTGGTTTGAATTCCGTTATGTCGTCAACTATCCAAGTTACTTTCCCAGCCTTTTCCCCTAATCTTTTCTTTGATTTTTCCAGAGCTTTTTCTGAAATATCAAGGACGCTAATATTTTCATATTTCTCGATAAGCAACCAGTCAACAAGCTTACTGTCGCCACCGCCAATGTCAATAATTTTGGCCGATTTATCGAGTCCAAACGAATGTATTAAATCGAGGGACGTTTGCGGATTTGCCTGCGTCCAGCTTACCTGATCAGGGTTTTTGGTTTTATAGACGGTCTCCCAATGGTTCTTTCTATCCATTTATAATTTATCTAGGATTTCTACGTGTTGTCAAGTATTGGGTAAAAGGAAATTGGGAGCAATTAGTTCAGGCCCATCTCATATATCCGCCCTTCAAATCATAAATCTGCGCAAAGCCCATATCGACCAATCTTCTAGCCGCTTTTTGGCTTCTGGCCCCCGATCGGCAATAGAGATACACTGGCTTGTCCTTGTTCAATTTTTCAAAGGATTTTTGAAAATTCTTAGCATCCATTACGTCGATATTGACGGCTTTTTTAATATGGCCGCCATGGTACTCGCCCGAAGTGCGTACATCGACCAACTGTACTTTATTATCGGTAATGGCATCGGCATAGGTTTGCCTGTCCAATATTGAGATTTTATCGGAAGTCTCTTTGTTGGTTCCAAAAAGTGTGCTTAAAAATGACATATGCTATGTTTTATATATTATACGTTAAAGGTATGGTTCTGTACCATAAACTACCGTAACATAAGTTACACAGCGTGTCAAACTAACAAAAAAAGAAATCTTTTACGACCGCCTTTCCTACTTGAATAAATAGCTATTTTTTTAGTTATACAATTTTCTTTTCCAAGCTATCTAGCCTTTTTTCGATGCCCATTAATTTTTGTAGGATTAGGATATGCGTTTTTTTCGCGTCGATACCCACAGGACTTATATCGCTATGAATTTCTTTGGCGATGGCGTCATATTGCTCTTTTTCAGTCATTTTCGATTCAATTTATCATTGTTTGCCCCATTCCCCATAACCGCCGGAGTAGTCGAATATAGACTTAAAACCCATTTCTTTTAGTTTCATGGCGGCTTGTTTACTTCTACCACCGACTTGACAATAGATGTAAACGGGCTTGCTCTTGTCCAGCTTTTCAAACTTTTCGGTAAAGGTTTTGCTATTCGAAATGTCTATGTTTATCGCATCGTCTATATGCCCGGCATTGAATTCTGCCGGGGTGCGGACATCTACCCATTGCACATCCTTGCCAATTACCTCCTTCTTGACCCTTTCAATGTCGATACTTTGAACCTGTCCGCTGTTCTGCGGCGTGCATGAAGTAGCAGAAAGGAGTAAAAACAAAATGATACCATTTCTCATAATCTTAACTATTTAATCTGTAAAATAACAAATTTCATTAGAGTGTCGTTGGACAAATATACTTCGAAACGGGAACATTTGTCTCCTTAATGGCATCGAAGCCTCCCTTAACCTCAATTAGATTGTGAATGCCCCTACTTTTTAGGATGGATGCGGCGATCATACTTCGGTAGCCTCCCGCACAGTGTACATAAAACGGTTTTTTGTAGGGAAATTCTGTCAAATGCTCATTCAGATAACCCAATGGCGTGTTATTGGCTCCAAGAACATGTTCGGATAGATATTCACTTTCTTTACGAACATCGAAGACAGGCGCATCCTCTTCCTCCAGTACGTCCCTAAGACCTTCGGGACTCGATTGACTGACCGCATCATACTCCATCGCGGCCTTCTTCCAGGCCTCGAACCCACCTTCCAAATATCCCAAGGTATTATCAAAACCGACCCGTGACAGCCGTGTGACGGCCTCTTCCTCGCTTCCTTGCGGAGCGACCAGAAGTATAGGTTGCTTTACATCGGCAATCATGGCGCCTACCCACGGGGCAAAATCTCCATTCAACCCGATAAAAATAGAACGTGGAATATGGCCCTGGGCAAAATCGTCTTGATGACGTACATCGAGCACGATCGCTCCGGTCTCGTTCGCAGCGGCTTCGAAAGCACTGGGTGAAAGTGCACGCGTACCCCGTTCCAATACATCGTCAAAATCATCGTAGCCTTCTTTGTTCATTTTAACGTTCAAAGGGAAGTATTGAGGGGGTGGCAGCAACCCGTCAGTTACCTCTTTAATGAATTCTTCCTTGGTCATATTCGCCCGTAAGGCATAATTCATTTTTTTCTGGTTGCCAAGGGTATCTACGGTTTCCTTCATCATGTTCTTTCCGCAGGCCGAACCGGCGCCGTGTGCCGGATAAACGATAACATCGTCGGCCAAGGGCATTATTTTTTCCCGGAGACTGTCATAGAGAAATCCTGCCAAATCCTTTTCGGTCAACACACCCATTTTTTGGGCAAGATCGGGTCGGCCGACATCCCCTAAAAACAACGTGTCGCCGCTAAAGATGGCATGGTCCTTTCCGTTTACATCACGGAGCAAAAAGGTCGTACTTTCCATAGTGTGCCCTGGTGTATGCAATGCAATAATCGTGATATTCCCCAGTGCAAACTCCTGTCCGTCTTCAGCGATAATAGCCTCAAAAGAAGGTTCCGCATTCGGTCCATAAATAATGGAAGCTCCGGTCTCTTTGGCCAAGGTAACATGACCACTCACAAAATCGGCATGAAAGTGTGTCTCGAAAATATATTTGATTTTGCCATTGTTTAACTTGGCGCGATCGATATACGGCTTGACCTCTCGCAATGGGTCTATAATGGCCACTTCACCTTCACTTTCAATATAATAGGCCCCTTGTGCGAGACAGCCTGTATAGATTTGTTCGATTTTCATCTTCGTACTTTTTAAAATTAAAAGGATAAAAATATATATAGCTTTTGCGCCGTACAGTAACTTAAGTTACATTAAACTCGTTTAATCATTTCCCCGACTGTAAGGAAATTTTTTCTTCAATGGCCGTTTTATGGCTCAAGGTCATGCAATGTTCGAAGGCTTCACTTGTTTTTACGAACAGGTTTTCCTTCCCGATATCACGGATCAATCCACTACTGTAAAGAATGTCCCTTGTCGGGCCGATCGCTCCCGCAACGACCAGTTTTATTCCTTTGTTCTTCAATTCATCGATGGTCTGGCGCAACATGTGAACCGCGCTACTATCGATATAGTTGATGGCCTCTGCGTTCAAAATGATGTATTTTACATCCGCCCCTTTTTTGGTAAGCTGTTTTAGCACTTCGTTCTTAAAATATTCTCTATTTCCGAAATACAATTGTGCATCAAAACGGATGATCAAAAATTCTTTAAAAGTTTCCGTGTCTTCCGGAAAACGCGCTACGTTCTTAAAGTATTCGGTATTGTGTATTCGTCCCAAAACGGCTATATGAGGTCTTGAAGTTCTATACACAAGCAATAGTAAAGAAATTAGAACCCCCAGTAATATGCCTTCTTTGATTCCTACGGTCAAGGTAATCAAAAAGGTTGCGATCAAAAGAAAAAATTCGTCCCTTCTATTTTTAAAAAGTTCGATTGGGTATTTAACATCTATCAATCCAAAAACCGCCACCATAATAATAGCGGCCAAGACGGCATTCGGCAAATAATAAAACAGAGGGGTTAGAAATAATAGGGTTAAGCCTACTACCAGAGCACTTACCAAAGGTGCGATTCCTGTTTTGGCCCCTGCCTGATCATTAATGGCGGTTCTTGAAAAACCTCCTGTGGTAGGATACGACTGAAAAAAGGATCCGACAATGTTCGACGCGCCCAGCGCAATCAATTCCTGATTGGAATCAACCTGATAATCCGTATGCTTTTCTTCTACCGCTTTAGCCACGGAGATGGCTTCCATAAAAGCGATGAGGGCCAGCATCATGGCTATGGGCAACAATTCCGAAATTCTGTAATATTCGATATTGGGGACTTGAAATGACGGTAACCCACTGGGTACCTCGCCAACAATTTTTACCCCAAGGTCATTCAATCCGAAAAAATAGATAGCAAGAATACCGAGTACAACGACCACCAAGGCTGCCGGAATAGTACTATTTACTTTTTTAATCGTTTTTATAAGGATGATAGCCGCAACACCTATCCCTAAAGCAATCAAATTGGTATCGCCAATAGTAGCTAATGCGTTCTTTAAAAGGATATGCACCTGATTGCTTCCTTGGATGGAAGTTCCCAAAAGATGCTTCAGTTGACTTAACCCAATGATGATGGCCGCGGCCGATGTAAATCCGCTGATTACGGGCTTTGACAGAAAGTTGACCAAAAAACCCATACGCAGCAATCCCAAACCTAGTTGTATAAGCCCCATGAACAATGCCAAGAAGATGGCCATTGCGATGTATTCGTCAATACCTGTAAGGGCAAGTGCGCCAAGGCCGGATGCGACCAAGAGGGAATCCATGGCAACCGGCCCTACCGCCAACTGCCGCGATGTACCCATAATGGCATAGATTACCTGTGGAATCAAAGAGGCGTACAGGCCAAAAACCGGTGGGAGACCAGCGATCATCGCATAGGCCATACCTTGGGGAATGAGCATGATGCCGACGGTCAGCCCAGCACCTATATCCCCAGATAGGTACGACTTTTTATAGTTTGGAAGCCATTGAAGTATAGGTAAATAACGCTTTAGCATGAAAAGAGTTTAATCCCAAAAGTAGATTTTAGCCAACCCTTACACAGTAACATTGGTTACAGTCACCTAATTAAGGTTGAACGGAGTATTTGAATCAAATAGCATCCACATGTATTGCTGACCGATTAGTTCAACACTATAATTCCAAAATCTTAATATGGTTTCTATTTAGCTCGATCTTGCCCATTTGTTCCAGTTTTTTGAGCAGTCTTGAGATGACGACCCTGGAACTGTTTAGATCATAGGCAATTTCTTGATGGGTACTACGGATGTTCTCGCCGTTGGTAATCCTTGCCTTTTCCTTTAGATAGTCGACCAAACGCATATCCATTTTATCGAAGGCGATACTGTCTAGGGTATTCAGCAATTCGTTCAGACGATCGTGATAGCTTTGGAAAACGAAATTCCGCCATGATTTGTACTTGGCAGTCCATTCCTCCATTTTATGAACGGGAACCATAATCAACTTGGTATCGGTTTCGGCAATGGCTCGAATTTCGCTTTGGGCATCGCCCATGCAGCAGGTCATGGTCATGGAGCAGGTATCCCCTTTTTCGAGATAGTAGAGCAATAGTTCATTGCCGTCGTTGTCTTCGCGAAGTACTTTTATCGCTCCCACTATCAAAAGGGGCATACCCTTTACATTATCGCCGATGTCCATCAACTTGAAACCCTCAGGAATTTCCTTGAACGTTCCTACCTGTGCGATTTCGTTAATCAGAGCCTCCTCAAAAACATGCCCATAGCCCTCCCTTAATTCTTGTATCATATAACATCTATTTTATGCCTAACCTTGGTGAATTTACCGAGATTATAGGAATTGCCATCCAAATAATCTCTTTTTTAACACCTTGGACATTTAAGAACGATGTTACTGCATAATTTTGAACCTTTGCCGAACATGATATTTTTGTGTGTTACAAAAATATGAAATCGCTAAAAACGGTTTGGCAACAACGATTGCATTGAAAGGTTCTAGGCGCAAAGCTACACCTTATCTTCCTCCTTCTTTTTGTCGCCGGACATCATGGACAGTACAATCGCTACAAGAGCTACACATACTACTGCGAAAATTGCTATCAGGACGACTCCGTATCCCCATGCTACTAAAGGAAACATCAATATTGAAATCATTTTATCGAATTTAAAAGGTCAGATTCTTTTATAATTTACCTTGGCACAGCTCACTAAGGGTTTCGAGCGTCAAAAATAGGTATGGATCTAGGCGCTAAATATGACATTGGTCATATTGCATCGAAAAAATACGGAGTACCATTGCGGATTGTTCAAATGGATGTAAATTAGCTATGAACTCATTTAGACGTATTGTTTGGAACCGAGAATTTCGGCTTCTAAGGTCGGATGAATTCATTTTTTAACAGCAGAGTAGGGCTACGGTTTTCAAAAATGAGGAAATATGGGCTCAAAATGTGATATTAATAGATAAAAGAAAAAGTCTAAATGAGTTCTATATATGGATGTAGTAGCAGGAATTGATATCGGCGGTACCAAGACCAAAATAGGATTGGTGGAGCAAAGCGGTGTATGCCATGAAAAACTATTTTTTCGGACGCGTGATTATGAGGATTTTGATGATTTTTTGGATAAAATAAAAGATAGTATCGACGAGTTAATGGCGATGTTCGACGGCCCCGTAAACCTGATCGGTTGTGGTATCGGCGCCCCTAATGCCTCAAGCCGAAACGGCACCATAGAGAACGCCGCCAACCTAAAATGGAAGGGATCCGTGCCGGTACTAGAAAAATTAAAACAGCGTATCGACCTGCCCATGCGAATCATGAACGACGCGAGTGCCGCAGCTTTGGGCGAAATGCTATTCGGCAACGCTAAGGGTATGACCGATTTTATCGTTATTACCTTGGGAACAGGTTTTGGCGCCGGAATCGTGGCCAACGGACAGCTGATAGAGGGTTACGACGGCTTTGCGGGCGAACTTGGCCATGTCGACATGACCTTGGGCGACGGTCGCTTGACGGGCCTGGGCGTTCGGGGCGGACTCGAAGCCTACGTTTCCGCTACGGGTCTAAAACGCACCATACTTTACATGCTGTCAAAATATATGATCGACAGCCGGTTCCGTGATGTCGCGTATAACGACCTGCACGGTGAAGATATTACCAAGGCCGCGGAAGAAGGAGATCCCATTGCCCTAAAAGCCTTTGATTACACGGCAAAAACTTTGGCCTTGGCATTGGCCAATTTTACCGCTTTCACCCAGCCTGAAACCTTTTATTTAATGGGAGGCCTGGTCAATAGCGGAAAATGGATCCTTGACCCCTTAAAAAAATACCTCGAAGAATACTTGCTGGAAGTCTACAAAGGCAAGGTCAAAATACGTACTTCCGGAATGGAAGGTAAGACGGCTGCTATATGCGGGGCGGCGGCATTAATCTGGGAAGGAAGACTTCCGATAAATTAATTTGTTAAATCAAACCTAATTCATATTCCCGTGATCTAAATCAAAATGAAAAAGGTATTTTTATACCATGCGGGTTTTTGAAAAAAATAGTAATATTTTCAGGTTGCTGTCCGAAGCGGTTTCCGAAGGTATTATCGTAATCAACGAAAAGCAAGAGATCGTGGCCTCCAATATACAGGCCAACGAAATGTTCGGCTACGAGGACGGAGAGCTCACGGGACAGTCTTTGAATATTTTAATTCCCCTACCCCACCGAAAAGGCCATAAAAATCATGTTACCTCATTTTATCGCAAGCAGGAAAAACGGTGGATGGGCGAGGGGCGCAATTTATCCGGTCTACGCAAGAACGGCGAACAATTTCCTTTAGAAGTTGGTCTCAATCCGTTTTCGCTCTATGGCAATACATACGTACTGGCCTTGGTCATCGACATTACGGAACGTAAAAAAATCGAGGAAAATCATAAAATAAAGACGGCCGCCCTGGATGCTGCCCAAAACGGCATTAGCATATCGGACGCCCTGCAAGCGGACAATCCCCTTATCTACGTCAACAAAGCCTTTGAGGAAATCACGGGCTATTCTAAAGAAGAAATACTTGGAAAAAACTGTCGATTTTTACAGGCGTACGACCGTGACCAAGAGGCGGTACAAACTATACGAAATGCCCTAAAAAACAACAAGGGCTGCAATGTTCAGCTGCGAAACTATAAAAAAAACGGGGCGCTGTTCTGGAACGAGGTTTCCATAAGCCCTATTACCGATGAAACGGGAAACACGACACATTATGTCGGTATTCAGAACGATATTACTGAAAGGAAGAATAGGGAACAAGAAATCGGCCACCTGGCAAAAATCTTTGATGAATCGCTCAACGAGATTTATGTTTTCGATGCCCAATCGCTGCTCTTTGTCAATGCGAACCAAGGCGCACAGAAACGGTCGGGATATACCTTGGCCGAATTCAAAAAGATGACCCCAATAGATATCAAACCGGAATTTACCGAGGCCAAGTACCGAAAGTTGATTGCACCTCTGCTTGACGGTGCCCAAGAAAAGGTAGATTTCGAGACCGTACACCAAAGAAAAAATGGCGAGACCTATTCGGTAGAGGTACATCTACAAACCTCTACTTTAGACGACCGGCAGCTAGTTGTAGCTATTATTCTCGACATATCCGACCGTAAAAACTATACCCAAAAACTGGAAAAGACCGTAGAACAACGCACGAGGCAGTTGCAAAATGCCTTGGAAAAGGAAAAGGAACTGAACGAACTGAAAACCAAATTCCTTTCCCTGGTATCGCACGAGTTCAAAACACCGCTGAGCGGTATATTGACATCGGCTGTATTGGTGGGGAAATACACCCGGGAAGACCAACAGGATAAAAGGGAAAAACACCTGAAGACCATTGCCGGCGGCGTATTACATCTCACCAATATCCTGAATGATTTTCTTTCGATGGAACGGCTGAAAAAAGGGAAAGAGGTCTATCGCTATTCCGAATTTTCGTTGAGCAGACTCGTCAATGATGTCATCTATAACAATAATATGATGCTCAAAAGCGGGCAACGTATCAATTATCCCGAGAACATCGAGGATATCGACATCCATCAAGATGAAAAAGTACTCGGTCTGATTCTCACCAATCTTTTGGGCAATGCCGTAAAATATTCCCCGGAAGACAGCGACATTGATATGAAGGTGCAGCTATCGGACGATAAAATTATTTTTCACATCAAAGACCGTGGCATCGGTATTCCTGAAAAAGAACAGAAATACACATTTGATAGATATTTTCGGGCAGAAAATGTGTTGACCACGCAAGGCACGGGCATTGGCCTGAATATCGTAAAAGGACATGTAGATAATTTAGGCGGAAAAATCTATTTTGAGAGCAAAGAAAATGTAGGAAGCACCTTTTCGGTGGAGTTACCGATCAGGAAGTAGAAAATTGCAGTTGTAGTAAAAAAGTTATGCGTTTAGTCCATTCTGAATTTGGTCTGAGTTTGAGTTTAATCTAAGTTATGGCAAAAAGAATACTCCTTATTGAAGATGACAGCATCCTTCGTGAAAACACGGCAGAACTTTTGGAACTTTCCGATTATGAAGTGCGTACCGCATCCAACGGGGTAATTGGTGTGAAACTGGCCAAAGAATATCTGCCCGACACCATCGTTTGTGATATTATGATGCCCGAACTAGACGGTTTCGGGGTGTTGGAGGCCTTATCCAAAGACATCCGTACACAAGCGATTCCCTTTATATTCCTATCCGCCAAAACCGAACGCCGAGATGTGCGAAAAGGAATGGAAATGGGGGCCGATGACTATCTGACCAAACCCTTCGAAGAGGCCGAATTGATAGGAGCTATCGAAAGTCGAATCGCAAAAATGGCCATTTTAAACGATACCCCCAGTGCGAACCCATCCACCGTAACATCCGTAAAAACGATACACGACCTCAAAAAATTTGTCAATGAAAATGGGCAGAGACACGAATTGAAAGCGGGAGAAACCATTTACAGCGAGGGCACATACTCGATAACGGTATATTTAGTGATCAATGGTATTGTAAAGAGCCATAAATTAGATCGCAATGGTAAAGATCTGATAACCGGTCTATACAGACCCGATGATTTTTTCGGCTTTAGTTCATTCGCCCCTCAAACTACTCATAACGAGGCTGCCACCGCTATGGAGGACACCCGTTTGATCGGTATTTCTACCCAAACCCTAAAGAATATTTTGGAACAGAACCATGATCTAACGCTAGAATTGATGCAGTTTTTATCGGAAAATCTAACCAAGGCGAAAGAACAATTATTAGAAATGGCGTACGGTTCCGTTCGGAAAAAAACCGCGAGCACCATTTTGAAGTTTGCCGAAAAACTTCAAAAAGATTCCAAAGGGAACCTTCATATTCTTCGTAGCGATCTGGCCAGTGTAGCGGGTATGGCGACGGAAACGCTGATACGAACCCTGTCCAGCTTTAAAAAGGAAGGTCTTATCGATATCGAGAATCGG
>RCMY010000842.1_pt1 | contig 29431 bp, 34 predicted proteins | sample 2041341 | NCBI WGS metagenome assembly RCMY01 (sample SAMN09708234, study PRJNA481090) | Marine sediment metagenome, whole genome shotgun sequencing project. | reverse complement strand
GTAATGAATGACGGTGAATTTGGATCTTGGTTAAGAATAAAACATCCTTGCTGTCGCCAGTGGCAGGCTCTGCAATCCGCTGCGTTTGATCCTCCGGAAGTACAATCATGTTTAGCGATGCCGGAGAAATCTGAGCATTCACTGAATCCATTTGTCTAAACATAGTTCCGGAATTTCCCAGAATTTCCCGCGAAGTGGCTGTTATTGCCAATCTGGCTGTGAATAAGACGGTTAATTTAGCGCTGGTCTAGCCGTTATAACTTCAAGGCGCGGAGATGATCGGTTTTGCCAGATTGGAAATATCTAATTTGTCATGTCGCCATTGGCCAGACACTCGAACACAAAGGAACTTGAAGTGGCGAATATCTTGTTTGCGGATGATGATGCTTTGCTCGGCGACTTGGTTTCTCACAAGCTCGAGTCTTGCGGGCATCAAGTTACAGTCGTGGACAATGGATATGGCGTATTGTCCGCTGCACTGCGAGTTTCCCCGGATATTGTCATTCTGGATAACCTCATGCCCGGCTTGACCGGACCAGAGGTGATGCACAATCTCAAAAGGGATGCCAGAACTGCAGAAATCCCGGTGTTGGTTCTAACCAGTCAGACGGGTAAAAACGACATGGCCGATGCTTACCGATCAGGCGCATCAGACTATATGGAGAAGCCATTTTCTCCGCATGATCTCGCTAACCGGGTGTCGACATTGTTGGGTGCGCAGCAATTCTTGCAACAAGTTGGCCTGTGATTTTGGAAGATCTACCTGAACATATAAATTCAAAAGAAAAACTCCGCGGGTTTTTGACACTGGACCGGACTTCCGCGATCACGTTATTTCTTGGAATGGTCGTGCTGCTTGGCCTGACAATCGTTTCATGGAATTTGACCAAAACCACGACATATGAGAGAAATCTGGCGGCCTTCGAGACCCTATCGAAGGATAGCGAGCAGGCACTCATACACAGGATTGAATCTTATAAGCAATCGCTGGACAGTGGAGCTGCATTATTCGCAGCGTCTGACCGAGTCACAGTAAGAGATTGGAAGACCTTCGTCGGTATTTTGAAGATTGAGGAAACGTTGCCAGGGATTAACGGCATTGGTTTTATCGAACCAATATTGAGATCGCAGCAACGAGAATATCTGGCGGATCTTTCAGCCCGGGGTGTAAGTGGCGTCACAGTTCACCCGCGAACCGAATGGGCCGAAATTTTGTCGATCTCCTACATCGAACCAATATCTTCGAATAAGGAAGCCGTCGGACTTGATATCGGTTTTGAAAATAACCGTCGTTCGGCTGCCTATCAGGCAAGAAATACCGGCGAGGCGACAATTACAAAGCGGATATTCTTGGTACAGGACAAGACAAGAAGTGCTGGTTTCCTGCTGCTTCGGCCGATATACCACCCGGGGCGTTCATTAACCTCCAATTCGCAGAGACGTGCTGCCTTTCGTGGTTGGATATACGCGCCATTTGTCGCTGCCCGCTTCATGCAGGATCTGACTGCAAGCCAGGGCAAGAATTTTGTTATTACAGTCCATGATGGCAATTCTGCGGATCCAGACCAATTGATTTTCGCGAGCAACGAAATATCCAAAAAATCCAGACTGTCACAATATTCTGTGACGGAAACATTGCCGATCATGGGGCAAAAATGGACCGTGACCTGGCAAAGCACACCTGAATTTGAGAGCAGTGTGGGGACACAAGAGCCTATGTTCGTCCTGATTGGTGGATTGGCTCTAGTGATAGCTTTCTCGACGCTTGTGATATTCTATGCCCGCCGCGAGGCCTATGTAAAAGACGAGGTTGAAAGCAAAACCCAAATACTCGTTGATAAAGAAAAGCAGATTGTGAGCGCGTTGAATGTTGCCGAAGCTGCGACCGGTGCGAAGTCAAAATTTCTTGCCAATATGAGTCACGAAATCCGGACGCCGATGAATGGTGTCATCGGTTTTACCCAATTGCTGGACGACGGCACGTTAAATGACACCCAACAGAAATATGTCCGGCTGATATCCGATTCCGGTTCTTCGATGATGACCTTGCTCAATAACATTCTGGATATCTCCAAAGTAGATTCAGGGACAATGGCAACCACACCGGAACCGTCCGATGTGCGTCATTTGTTGAATAGCTGTGTGAAGCTATTTTCTCCCAATGCGGAAGAAAAGCATCTGACACTGTTGGTGGATCTGGATGAAAATCTTCCGCATTGGGTAAAGGTGGATGGGTTCCGGCTACGTCAGGTTGTGATGAACCTATTGGCAAATGCGATCAAATTTACCGATTCCGGATATATCACGATATTGGCGGAAATTAGGGACGCTCCTCAAGTCGATGGCGGCCGTTCGGAATTGCGTGTTTCGGTCGCTGATACCGGAACAGGAATCGCTCCTGATCGCCAAGCCGCAATTTTTGAACCGTTCATTCAGGAGGATGATTCAACCGCTAGAAAATATGGTGGCAGTGGCCTGGGTTTGACGATTAGCAAGCAGCTTATCGAGTTAATGGGCGGTTCAATTAAAATGAAAAGCCAACTAGGCCGAGGTTCAGAATTCACCGTAAAAATACCCGTGGAAAGGTTCGAGCAGAATGCGTCCGAAAACATAATCAAGCTTCCATCCAATCCTGAAGCTCGGCAAACGGAAACAGCGATTGTGAAGCGTATCCTGGTTGCGGAAGACCATGACGTTAATCAGGTGCTGATCGGAGAAATGCTCACAAAACTAGGCTATGAATACGAGCTCGCCGTTGATGGCGCCGAAGCCGTTGCGATGATCCGAAGGGCGGATATGGCCAAGAATCAGTATGACTTGGTTCTGATGGATTTGCAGATGCCTTTTGTCGATGGTCTCAAGGCGACAAATATGGTTCGAAGTCACGGAATCGACGCAAATGCGCTACCCATTGTAGCACTAACAGCGAACGCGTTTGATCAGGATGTTGATCGCTGCATCGAGGCTGGGATGCAGGCACATCTAGCGAAGCCACTGGCAATCGAGGATTTGCGTAACGCGGTGCTCGATTGGGCAGCCTGAGCGTATCTCATATGCGCTTAATCCGCCTGATTGACAGCGGAAGTCGCAGCCATATTGAATCCCGAACTTTCCCTTGTCTATCAGAGGGCCGGCATTAAAATCTTCAAGCATGCGAGATTTTTTCCGGACGAGGGCTAAATTCGATCGAAGTATGACCGTTCATACGGATATCATTGGCCAGCGTGATGTTGGTCAAGCGTTCTTAAGTCTCGACGGCCTAGCGCACAGGACGGTTTCGAGCATTATGGGCAAAGGAGATATTCCATGAGCATTTTTTCAGCCGTTCTATTTCCTATCTATTTGGCAGCATCGGCAGTCGCGGTTGGCGACAACGGAAACGATTGGTTAGATCCGGCCGAAATTATGGAGAGTCGAACTACATCGGAATGTTCCGAGACGGTGCTTAAATTTGTGATTGGCGGTAATCCGGGTCAAACCGAGAGTGACTATTGTACCTCACAAAACGCCGTTGAAGACCAATCCGCATCATAGATGCCTCCATGTCTTCCAATAACATATAAATATCCAGCAGTGCAGGCCTGAACGGCAACGGCCGTTCGTTGGCTGTCCGACTGAAGGGGACGGCGGTGGATTGGCAAGATTGTAAGTCTCATGGTCAGGTCACCGGCTATGATACAGCCGTGACACACATTTATATTATCCTAAAAGGTCTTTTGCAAAGTCAACGCCAGCTGGTGAATTCACCCTAGCTTTGCGAGTGAGAATCGATTGAGCCTGTGCCGTGGAATCTTTTGATCTATTCGCCGGATTGGGATTCTCGGTGGATTTCCGTTCAATACCGCCAAGCCTTCGTACCAACCCCGAGATGGGTAGAGAGTGTTTGTCCGGTGACTTTCAGTGTTAGCAGTCAGCAGATAAGTCGGGTGTATTGCTGGAGCCAAGAGCCTCTAAAGCTTCGACTATCTTCAATGCCGGTAGAAAAAGTTGTTGCTCGTCAAGTTCGGTCAGTATCTCTTCAAGTGTGCCGACGACCGCAATTCTTTGATGGTTTTTTCTTTTGTCGGTCACGTTGAAAACTCCCCGTTGGTTTCACATCATCAATAATTGCCCGATTGTCTCAATGAGATCAGCAATTCTTAGTTAACGGAATAATGGGTTCAAACTTAATCCTGCCTTCCCGACCCGTCCTCCTTCCGCACGCACTGTGTTAGTTGCGTTCGCCGCATGGCAAAGCTATGGTAAACATGTTATTCATGGGGCACTAATTTTGGAAGATATCGCGCTAGAATCATCGCGTGTGGCAAAACTAACGGAGAAGCAGCGTGAATGCCTGCATCTCGTTGTGCTGCGAAAATCCTCGAAGGAAATCGCCCGGATATTGGAAATTTCGAAGCCGGCCGTTGATCAACGCTTGGTTAGCGCCCGCAGAGTGCTGGGTGCAGCTACGCGCGATGAGGCCGCTTTAATCTATGCCCGGGCATCCGGGACCTATGATCGGATACTATACGATCCGGTAGGTGTTCCCTCCGATGATGTTTTCGGCTCACAAGGACCTCAGGACGAGCGATCAACTTCTGTCATGCTCGAAGAAATATCAACAACCTATGATGTCGATATTTCGGGTGACACGAATTTTTGGTCGCAAATCCAGAAGGAACCGGGTCGCGCACTGGGAACGGGTCAAAGAATTGCCATCATAGTCGTGTTGACTATCGGAATTTTGGCAATTGTGTTGATCGGTTTGTCAGTCTCCCAGTCTCTTTCTAGTCTGTTGGCGGCCTAAGCAGCCACCGGGCTCTCGCTTTTTTAAACAACATGAGTCCGCGATTTGCGGGAAGGAAAAACTATGTCTTATCAAATCAAGATTGCCTCCGATCAGATCATGCAAGATGTTCCCCTGACAGAAGCCTCTATCGATGAAGCGCTGATCTCAGTGTCCAACCTAATGTCGACATTGATACGGGCTCGCTTGGATACCGGTGTTCCAGCGGCGACGGGGCAAGGTGCCGTCCGCAGGCTAGCAAAAGCACAGATGGCTCTGGTTGAGGCTAGCAGCGACGTTTTGAGGGTGCACGGTGAACTGCTGAAAGTTGGACGGGAATATGCAGGCATGGATGTGCACGAAAACTGCCCGCCTGCTCAAGCAACCGCCGGCGAAGGTAAACTGTTTTCCGTTGCCGCTTGAGCGATCAAAGGTTGACTGAAATGCTCGAGGATGTTCCACCCAAACAATGCGAACTCTCGTTTTCCTCCTCTTCCTCGGTGCGATTTGCGTATATGCGCTGTATCGAGGAGGGGGACCAGAACGTTGGGTTGCCTGTATCATTGTCGGCATGGTTGCTTTGGATCCCGCAGTTCACATCTTTACTCCGCTTGAATATGCCAAAATGGATCCCGGGCATCTGGTCATCGATTTGGCGGCGTGGATTGCCCTCCTCGCGATCGCACTTCGCGCAAACAGGTTTTGGCCGCTATGCGTAGTCTCGCTTCAAACGATCGCGCTGGTAGCTCATACGGCAAAGATGCTCGACGTGACCATACACCCAAAAGCCTATATGATCATGCAAATAGCTTCTTCTTATCCGTTGCTGGTCGTGCTGTTCATCGGAACATTTTACCACCAGAAGAGATTGAGAACCATCGGGACGGACATGTCCTGGCGCAACTCATAGGCGTTGTTGCACCGAGCGAAGCCGCCAGACTTTCGAACGAACTGCTAAATGAATTTGGTTCGATTGGTCGTGTGATGGGTGAATCGGAGGCAGCGCTTCTCAGAGTTCTTGGTGCCAATAAGGCGGTGATGCGTCTGCTCAAGGCAACCGAAAAATTCATGTTTGCCAATCTGCAAAACGAATTGCCCCGCAAGTTGTTTTCGGCAACTGATCAAAGACTTGTGAAATATCTCCAGGCTAGGATTGGCTCGCGCACCACGGAGATAATGCGTGTGATGTTCCTGGATAGCTCGAACCATCTGCTGTTCGATCAGGAGTTTGGCGCAGGTTCTCCCCAGCGAATGTTTGTCCAGCCGCGATGCATATTAAAACGCGCATTGGAGCTTGATGCCAGCGGCATTATTTTAGCCCACAACCATCCAGGTGGTAACGTCACACCGAGCAAATCGGATATAGAATTTACCCGTTCTATCAAAACATTGTGCCTGGAACTCGAAATCCGATTGCATGACCATATTATTATCACAAACGATGGCTGGACCAGCTTTAGAAAGTTAAAAATAATATGACTCTAGAGGTGGAAACGAAATATACGGAACGAGCAAGAGCCGAGCTTCGGAAGCAGCGACAACGGAATATGTATTTCTTGAATTCCCATATTTTTGGCGATCCTGCTTGGGAGCTTGTGCTTGAAGCCTATATTGCAGCAAGCGAAAGCCGATGTGTTGTCCTATCGGACCTGGTTAGCGACTTGCGCAGACCAGTTGCAATCGTCACTCGATTGGCGTTGATTCTGGAATCAGAAGGATATGTTGAACGTTGCCGCACGCACGACAACGGGGATTTACAGTGCGTCCAGTTGACCGTGGATGCGCTTTCATGGTGCGAACAATGTTTGGACATGAAATCTGACGACGGTGAATTTTAGAATAACTGATTGTCACAAAGCTTTTGCTGACCCATTATGAATTTTCGATGTTCATATCCGAACATCCCGCTCAGCTTCGGGAATGACAATGGAATTTACGTATAAAGAAATTCAGGAGATTTTGACGCGCAAGCATCATATTTCCGATGCCAACCGGACTGCTTTTCGGGGTAGAATTCAGCATATGCAGCGGCTCGGTTTCCCGACCGGTGTCAATACCGGCAAGGGAAAGCGTGTCTCTTATACCTGGCGAGAGCTATTGCTTCTGGCTCTCGCTTTTGAATATCTGGAAATAGGATCAACCCCTGATCGCTCGATCGCGGAAATCATCAAGATTGAAGATATGCTGTTGGCGGGGCTATCAAAGGTAATTCTGGCCGCCGAGAACGCTGATGGTTCCGAGCAAAGCAACCATTTTCTCTTCGCGGAATTGTCGGCCCTGTTGACGCTGAAGGCTGAAGACAGCTGGCACCAACAGTGCAAGATATTGTCATTCGGAGATATTAAGCAGATTCTGTCGTCCGAGGGTGATGATGCGTATCGCTCTCCTTATGCCATAATTGATCTGAGGCAATTCCTAGGTGGAATTTTTACGAGTGTTCTGGATGTCTGTGGATTGAATAATCAGATAATAGCAACGGACATCAAGGCCTGGGCTTCGAGACAATTGTCTGACGTGCTTTAGAACGCTTGCTTATTAGCCGGTGATAGTCACCCAAAACCAACGAATACGGAAACAACAAAATTTGAAATGACGGGTTAGGAACACCGCGTGTCGACCGTCAATAACTCTGAGATTCTGATTTTATGTCAATCCCAGAGGAGTTGGTCGTCATCGTACAATATTTTGGATCGCATGCGTTTGTTCCTGCACTCAGATTGTCGGTGATTTTTCCCCTCTCGCTGGCTATTTGCTTGTACGGTCCAGCCGGTCGGACCGAGGCAGCCGGAGCGACCAGTGGCGCTACCGCCATTGCCGATGCCAAAGCTGTCATCCATCGTCGGGTGGAACTCCGGCAAGATGGTTCTGTGAAATCTGACTTTCTGGATGGAAATCGACAGATACAGGTCGACGCACACGAATGCGATCCCGAGATCCGCAGTAGAGACGCGGATTGTGTCTTTCTGATTTATGAGATTCAATAGTACCGCGAGCAATCAGTCTTTGGCGAAGGGCAGGCTGCAGACGCATCGGGCCATTGTAATTTGATCAGCCCCGTTTCGTTGCCTCCGAAGCATCCGACTCTATCTGTTTCAAAGCGTTGATCGCTTCTTCGACTTTTATGGCAGGAACCGCCAAATCATTCTGATCGAGAAAATTCAATACATCTTGTAGTTTCTCAATCAGTGCACGCACATCAATATTCCCACTCTTCATGTCGGCTGACATTGCGCGTTTGGAACAATATTGAGCGATATCATGCTATAATGTCTCGATTTTCAAAGCTAAATATTTAGCCGATCGGATAATTAACGGTCACGCATTACGTTTAAGCGGTTACGATTTCAACTTAAACTATCTAATTATGTTGTTTTCCCGCAGCTTCGTTCATGTTGTTCCAAAGTGACACATGCATATTATCTGGCCTGCTCGAGATACCAAACTGAGATTTGCCAAGAAAAATCAAATTTGAGGCAACCGTCAAAAGAAAATTACTATGTTGAATTATTTTAAGATTTCTTCGCGTCACCGTTAACCACAGCGTGAAGGGAACACAGCATGGTTAAATATGACTACGACTTTGTGATAATTGGAGGAGGACCGGCGGGTCGCCGGGCCGCAATCCAAGCATCAAAGCTCGGAAAATCTGTAGCCGTGGTTGATGATCAAAAATTGATTGGCGGCGTCTCGGTTCACACAGGCACCTTGCCGTCAAAAACGATCCGGGAATCGGTGCTATCGGTTACCGGATGGCGAGATCAGCATTTCAAATCCCGGCAACCTCGCAATGGGGTCCAGATGATGCAAGATTCCATCAATTCTCGACTTTCGACAACGTTGGGTGATGAAGTCGAGGTTATCGACAATCAACTTGCCCGAAACAATGTGGCGATCCTGAAAGGCAAAGCGAAGTTTACAGATATCCACAAGCTGGCAGTTCAGCAGAATTCACAAGGCCAAAAGACAAGTTTTTCGGTTACCGCAGATAAATTTCTGATCGCCGTGGGTACCAAGCCATTTCGGCCGAAAAGTATCCCGTTCAACGGAACTACCGTGATCGACAGTGATAGTGTGGCCGCCAACTTGCCGATGCCTAAAAGCATTACAGTGGTTGGTGGCGGTGTGATCGGCTTGGAATATGCCACAATTTTTTCAACTTTAGACATCCCGGTAACGGTCGTGGAAGCCCGCGAACGGATATTGGAGTTTATCGATCGCGATATTGTCGCAAATTTTGTCCATCAACTCACGGAACGAGGGATCAGTCTTCGGTTGGGTCGAAAAATTGACAAGATAACGCTGGATGACCAAGATCGCCCCACCATTCTACTGGATGATGGCCGTCAACTGCGGTCTGAAATGCTTTTGTTTACGGCCGGTCGCGTAGGCGCGGTGGACAGCCTAGGGCTCGAAAAAGTAGGAATTGAATGCGATAGCCGTGGTCGGCTGGTAGTCGACAAAAAGACTTTGCAAACCAGTCAGCCGAATATTTATGCGGCCGGCGATATCATCGGTTTTCCAGCATTGGCTTCCACGTCGATGGAGCAGGGGCGTCAAGCCGCATGCCATGCTTTTGGTGTGCCCCTGACCAATGGACGAAATAGTTTTCCATTGGGAATATATTCAATTCCTGAAATCGCCAGCATCGGCCTGTCGGAGGAAGACGCCCGAACGCAGGGTTACCAGGTGGAAATCGGCATTGCACGTTTCCAGGAGACGTCTCGCGGACATATTCTGGGCAATTGCAAAGGCATGCTCAAATGCATCTTCGATCTCAATGACGGGAAGCTGCTTGGCGTCCACATCGTCGGAGAGGGTGCAACAGAGCTGATCCATATTGGACAAGCGGTCATCAACCTAAACGGCGGGATTGATTATCTGTCGGATAATGTGTTCAATTTTCCGACGCTTGCGGAAGCTTATAAAGTAGCTGCCTTGGACGCCTACAACCGGTTGCCAAAGTCTAGATTGAGGGCATGACGTGAAATTAGATATAAAAAATCTATTGGAAACCTATCTGCGCGACAAGCGTGAAGTGGAAACTTGTCCGGTCTGTACAGACAAGGAAGGCGAATATTCCTCCCTGGTCGAGATCACCAATTTTCTGGCCTGTCACAAGCTGTCATTGCACGCGAAAAACTTCGAATTGGCGTGGGAGTACGTTTGCGGTAACAAAAAAGATCTAAAGGCCGAGCTGGACGAGGCCGCAGCGGCATCTCGAATAAATGATCAATCGGCACTTGAACTGCATGAAAAATATTTCAACTCATCTATCGATGAGCAGATTGAGAGAATATTTCTGCAAGCGGTCGAACAAATTCGCAATACGACAAAAATGCTGAATACCGGCAGCGAAAATGCGATCCGGCACGAAAGCGAGTTGATCGAGCAAGCCGATAACATTCGGGGCGGAAAAGGTAGCCTCGATAACGCCATTCAAAAGATGCTAGACCTTTCGACCTTGATGGTCGAATGTACTCGTGAGAACCAGAAGCAAATATCGCATACCAATGAAAGACTTGAAGCGCTTCAACAGGAGCTGGAAGTCGCGCGAAGCGAAGCTGATCATGACAAACTGACACGGCTTCCCAATCGTCGAAAATTCGACCGGGATCTCGATATTGCCTTCCAAAGGCTGCACGATGAAGAGCGGCCGTTTGTTTTGGCATTTGTTGATGTCGATCATTTTAAGCGGATAAATGACAATTTCGGGCATGACTGCGGCGATCGTGTATTGCGCTTGATCGCAGATCAACTGTCTCTCCTGTCAAATAATCATTGCAATATATCCCGCTATGGCGGTGAAGAATTTGCGATAATATTTGAAGATAACGAGATCGATTGTGTCTTCGAGCAAATCGATGATTGCCGGCTTGGGCTATCGAAAAAATCTCTGGTAGACGTAGGGTCCGGGAAGCCTATCGGAAAAGTGACTTTCTCCGTAGGCATGGCCCAATGTTTACCATGTGATACGAAGCAGACACTTTTGAGAAAGGCTGATGGTGCGCTGTACAATGCAAAATCAGAAGGCCGGAACATGGTGCGTAAATATTCAAATGACTTCGAGAGTCGCAGGATTGCCGACAGCTGATATTTACATGGCGGTACTCACTGGAGAGCGTAGGCCTCCGCTTACCATCCAACAGATATCCGCCGGTGAGCTTGTTCTCTCCGATATAATCGCAGTATCTGTCGAGGGGTAAGAGTAGCAATTCTTTTCGATTGTGCTCTGCTGGTATCAGATCAACACATTCAGAGTTTGCAAGGGGCCTCCGTCACGGATGGTCCCTTTGTCGCTGCAACAAGCAAAAATGCTATGATGGGAAGTCCCGCCAATTGGATTACCGGTCCCCCAAATTCAATTGGGTAGGACGATGAATCGTCCTACCCAATCCTGAAGAGCGCATACCAGGTGCACTGCATTCACCAAAACTGTGGCCTGCGGGGGCTGAACAGCTTGGTAGAAAGTTTTCAAGCTTTCTGACACCGCGTATCCGAACCAAAGCCCTTTAGATCAATTGATATCCAACCCGATTTGGCGAGATAAGATGATTTTATATCCAAAATGGGGATGACATGAGAGGCCGGGCAGCGGCATTGCCGTTGGTCAATTACATTCCATCGTGGCGGGAATGCGCCTTTTGCCGTAATTGATGTGGACTTCTGACTGGTCTGGCCTGGTGCCTAGCACCGTTTTGATGCACGGCTGGCGAGTATTCATAATGGTTTGAAGTACTATTTGCTTAGGGGACTGCGCGTCTCGTGCTGTTCGCGATCAATTGCGTTTCATTGTGATTGAAATGCGCCGGTTGCGGTCATCCATGCGATCTGCCGGATTATAGGGCTCGGTGTCAGCTACCCCTTCGATACGCGCCATGCGGCCTTTGCCGATCCCCTGCAGTACCATCTCCTTGCGGGTCGCTTCTGCTCTGGCCGATGACAGCAACCAGTTGTTCATATTCTTCCCGCTTGCATAAGGCAGGCTGTCGGTATGGCCTCGGATGACCAGGAGATTATCGACGGTATCGATGATTTTGGACACCTCTCCGATCAATATCTTGGCTTTCGGGTTAAGACTGTCGGTGGCGAGCGCGAACATGCTGAAATTGGCTTCGTCAATCAGATCGATACGCAGCCCTTCTATGGTATCGGTAAAGCGTATGTTTTTGAGCAAAGCCAATTTCTCTGGATCTTTCTTCAGCTGTTCGCGAAGTTTCTTTTCAAATTCCTTGGCATCCATTTTCTTGTCGTTGGTGCTGCTCTTACCCTTGTCATTCGCGGTGCCTGTCGCATCGCGGGGAATGGTCATCGATTGGGTGCCGGTTTGGGTAGCCCCGTGAGGATAATTATCCTTGGCGGTTAATGAATCTCCGCCAAATATTCCGTCTGAACCCGCGCTCTCTTGCCGCATCTGGACAAGTGTTGGAGCGAAATAGTCCGCCAGTCCCTTGCGCTGTTTCTCATCGGTGGCGCCTAGCAGCCACATAAGCAGAAAGAATGCCATCATCGCAGTCACGAAGTCGGCATAGGCTACTTTCCAGGCACCGCCATGATGGCCGGCATGTTGCTCCATGATAATTTTTTTGACAATGATCGGCGGTTGATTTGAACCCGCATCAGCTTTCTTTGCCATTGATCAACGCGCCCTTATCGCGTCAAAAACATCGGCAAAGCTAGGCTGGTTGGCATGTTGCAAACTAGTGCGAGCTGCTTCGATGATCAACGGTTGCGGATGGCCATGTAGGCTGGCGATGATGATCTGCTTTGCCACTTGATAGATGGTACCGTCACTTTCGATCACCGAACGAGCGCGAAGGGCCATTGGCCCGACAAAACCATAAGCCAGCAGAACGCCCAAAAAGGTCCCGACCAATGCGGAGCCGATCATACCGCCCAGAATAGCCGGAGGCTGATCGATCGCACCCATGGTTTTGACGACGCCGAGAACAGCTGCAACAATGCCGAGAGCAGGCAACGCGTCAGCCAGGTTCTGCAGATTATCAGCAGGCCCGATAGCCTCGTGATGATGGGTTTTGATGCTTTGATCCATCACATCTTCGACGGCATATGGATCGAGCGTGCCGGAAGACACCACGACGAGGCGCAGACTATCCGCGATAAGGTGGACCAGCGTCTGGTCTTTGAGCAGTTTTGGATATTCGCTGAAGATCGGTGAAGACTGAGGGTCCTCGATATGTGGCTCCAGTGCTACCGGGCCTTCGCTCTTGAGAATCTTGGTCAATTTGGAAGTCAGAAGGATACAATCCATGAAGTCCTGCTTGACGTAGGTCGGACCTTTGAACACTTTGCCGAAGCCACCCATAAGCGCTTTTAACTGTGCGCCCGAGTTGCCGATGATCAGTGCGCCAACGGCGGATCCGCCGATGATGCCCATTTCGATTGGTAGTGCGTGCAAAACCACGCCCATATCTCCGCCCGACAACGTGAATACGCCAAAAACCATGACGAGCAGAACAACTATACCAATTGCGGCAAACATATATCAATTCCCCATCATCGTACTCGGATCGTGAGGCCTGCTCTTTTTCCAGCCGATGGAAGGAGCAAACATTGTTATGGTGAACGGAAGAAATGGCTCTTGGTTAAGGGCTTAATAACTCTGAACCGTCCGCTTTAGCCGATCAGCCGGATCAGAGACGTGCTATTGGATTGGGCATAGAGTCTTTGCGCCGCTTCCAGGTTGACCAACAGCGATTGGAAACGCGAAATTGCTTCTGTAACATCGGTGTTTTCCAGCACTGATCGCCGTTCGGTCGACGTAAGCTGTGATTTTTGTAGTCGGTCTTCCTGTTGATCGAGACGATTGACCAGCAACCCCTGATTAGCGATCAAGCTCGAGAAATGGTTGACCAATGAATCGGTTCGACCGAGCTGGGCCGCTCGGTCCGCGGTGGTGCCAGTCCGGACGGCGTTGATCATTTCGTCCATGATTGTATCGAGGTCACTGGTGCCGCCATCGACATCAATCGACAGCGCAACGGACTGGAGATTGGGTGACGGCGTCACCAGCACATTCGTATCGATCCTCATTTTAATGGGATCGCCGGAGTGGAACAGGTCACCCCCATAGCTATCCTTCGCTTGTACAAGCTGTTTAAACTGATCGCGAAGGCTTTCGAGCTCGAGCGCTATTACATCACGGTCGGTTGCAGAAAGCGTATCGTTATTGGCCAAGATTACCAGCTCCTTGGCGCGGATTGCGCCGCTGGCAATCGTGTCGAGCGAGGATTCTGCTTGCTGTGCCATAATGCCGGCTCGGCCGATATTGTTGAGCCACGAATCTTCGATGGCGGCCTTTCGACCAAGGCTGGATATTTCCAACCAACTGGAAGGTGCCTCTGACGGCCGCGAAAAGCTTTTGCCACTTGCTATGGATTCTTGTGTCTTGCCGATAAGCGTCGACAGTTCTGATTGCTTTTGAATGCCATCATTAGGCCTGTTCCGGTTGATCGATTCCATGTTTTTTCCTCTGCGATGATCAACTAGAAGATCGCCAATACGGATTGCATCGTTTCCCGAGCGACTTGAATGACGCGAGCGGCCGCTTCGTAAGATTGTTGCAGGCGGATAAGGTCCGCTGCTTCGCGATCGAGATCTACGACCGAAATATTGTCACGGGCTTCACGGGTGGCTCTGTCAAATGCGGTCGCAGCCTTGCTTTCGCTGCTAGCGGTCAGCAAAGATTGCGCCTGACCGATTGCCAGTTTTTCATAGCCTTGTTCGGTACCTGCCGCCGTGCGCAAGTCTACGAACGCGAGAATATTACCATTTGCCACACCTGCTGGCGAGGCCAAAGCAAGAGCATCTGCTGACAGCCCTGTCGCCGACAGGCTTGCAGCGGTACCACTATGGGCAACGATCGCAGCGCCAGCCACCCCTGCATCGGTCCGCCCATTGGCTTGCCAGCCGTTGATTTCATTCGCAAATTGCACCGCCAAGCTGTCCAGGTCATTGCTAACGTTGACCAGCTTCGATTGTGCCCGATATAGCCCGCCCAGCGTTCCATTGCTCGGGGGGGGCTGAACCGTTCCGCCAACTTCGATATCAAAACTTCCACCCGCATTGGCGACAAAGGCCACCGGGCTTACCGCATTGAAAGTTAGCAGACTGGTTCCGTTGCGGGTAATATCCGCGGTGCCATTATTGCCAAAATTTATCTGAACATCGAGCTTTTCGGTTATAACCGCCAGAGCAGCATCCCGGCTGTCGAGCAAAGCAGCGTGCTGGCCCGTGCCAGTTTGCATCGGGCGCAACTTTTGGTTTACCGCTGCGAGTTGGTTCAACGCGTCGTTCAACTCTTCCGCTTCCTGAGAAGCAGCGCCGTTGATCAGTGTGATCGTCGAATTTAGATTGAGTGAAGTCTGGTTGAATCGCTGAACGGTAGCTTCAACGTCGCCAATGAATTGACTGCGCAACGCCGGTTCAAACGGAACTGCGGAGAGTTCCTCGGCCGTACCGAAAAGTTGAGTTAATTGAGCTCCAATGTCGAGATCATTGTTGGATAGCGCAATTTCTCCCTGATTGAGCCATTGTACGAGAACCTCCCCACTGACACGGCTCGCTCCGGTTTGTCGCGTTGCCGCTTCGAGGAACTGATCGCTGGAACGGGACATGCTATTGACCTCGACGCCGCCGAGACCGGTTTGGTTTTTGTAAAGCGGACTGATGGCGCTGTAGCCTGCCGTATCCCCGACGTTGAGGGTCTTTCGGACATAATCGGGATTCTCTGCATTGGCGACGTTTGCTCCAACGACTTCCAATGCACGGGCGTTCACTTTTAATGCGGCTCGTCCAATGTTCAGAAGGTCAGACATCCTTGTTCTCCACGTGGCGAGCGAGCAGCTGGGCTATGCCGAACACTCCCTTTTGGGCCATAGATTCGGCGACTTTTGCGTCTTGCATATCACGAAACTGCTCGGTTCCCTGGCCGTCGAACAATCCCTCTCCAAGAGAGGACGTCCGCATTGTCTTCAGCATTTGCCGGACAAATATAGCCTCAAAATCAGCTGCCATAGACTGGATTTCAGCTTGCTTTTTGTCGGCCGCAGCACTGGTCGAGCCCAAAGAAGAGGGTGCAGTGTGCGATGGGGATAAAATTACGGTCATATGATGATCAATTCTGCTGACAGTGCGCCTGCTTGTTTCAAACCCTCCAATATTGCTGTTAAGTCAGACGGTGGAACTCCTAAAGAATTAATAGTCTCGACAATTTCCGCGAGCGATGCACGTCGTCCGATTTCAAAGGCACGGTTGACAGGTTCGTCGACGGCAATGTCACTATTCTGTTCTGTGGCGGTCTTTCCGCGGCTCAACGGTGCCGGTTGCACTACTCGCGGATTTTCTTCGACGCGGACGGTGAGTTTCCCGTGACTTACGGCTGCAGGTCCAATGCGAACCGCGCCATTGATGACGACCGTTCCGGTTCGTGCATTGACGATGATCCGGGCCGGTGCATCGGCGGGTTTGACGATCAGATTTTCGATCTTGCCCATCAATATCACGCGCTCTTGCGCTCCAAGTGGTGCGGCAATTCGAACGGTTACCGCATCTGCGGCAATTGCCTGCTGGGACTGCAAGGCCTCGTTTATGGCGTCCGCAACCCGCAAAGAGGTGGTCAGGTCTGCGTCGGTCAGGTTGAAGCTGAGAAATGGTTCGCTGTCAAAACCTGTAGCAACGGTTCTTTCTATCGAAGCTCCGCCGGGGATGCGCCCGACCGAAGGAACATTGACAGTGAGCTTGGAGCCATCCGCAGCGGATACACCCAAGCCACCAACTGCCAGGTTGCCCTGAGCCATGGCATATATCTGTTGATCGGCACCATAGAGCGGCATCAGTATCAACGTACCGCCACGTAATGACTTTGATTTACCGATTGCCGACACGGTAATGTCGAGGCGTTGACCGGGTTTTGCAAACGCCGGCATTTCTGCCGTGACCAATACCGCTGCAGCATTTTTGGATGCCGGATTGACTCCCGGGGGTAGGGTTAACCCAAACCGGTTCGCGACACCTTTGAGGCCAACCGTCGCATATTCCAGACTGTCATCGCCAGTTCCGGCGAGCCCCACGACCACACCATAGCCAACCAGCTGGTTGGTTCGCAGGCCGGCGAAGGTTCCGATATCTTTGATGCGTTCGGCCTGCACCGGCTGGGTTACAACCACAGCCGCCGAGACCAGTGCGAAAAATGTCGCTAGCCATTTTATTGACCGGAAAATTCTTGATGATTGGGTCATATGAACTTTTATCCCTGGGGCTAAAATGGCGAGATGAAGGAAAAGAATTTCTGCAGCCAGCCCTGTTTGCTCGCTGATGCGATTTCTCCGGTTCCGCCATAGATTATCCGCGCGTCAGCCACTTTGGTCGACGGGATCGTGTTGTCGGCGGATACATCGATGGCGCGAATTAATCCGCTAAACTGGGTGTGTTCGTCGCCCCGGTTCAATGACGTCAATTTCTGACCGCGGACCAGCATAGTTCCGTTAGGATAGCTCTCCGCCACGGTAACGCTAATCTGTCCCTGCAGGCTGTTTGACTGGTCGGCGCTGCCGGTGCCGGAAAAATTCTGGGATCCGCTTGTCGCAACATCGCTGGACGAAAATAGCGAGAAAAGACCGGTTGCAGGCGGTGATAGAGAAAATCCGCCATCTCGGTCTTTGGATGCGCTGTTGGATTTTGACGCGCGGGTTTTCTCGACCAGTAATATGCTGATGATATCGCCCTTCCGGCTGGCCCTTGATCCGTTTGTCAGAGCCGAATAGCCGGACGCTACCTGAAATATCGCCCCGTTAGCCACGGCTGATTCAGGCGGGGGTGCAGCCGTAACTGGTGCAAATTCTTGAGCAGAGATGCTGGAGTTCGACCCCATGCAACTGACGAGCAGAAATGGTACCGCGCCGATCAGCAGGCTTCGTCTTGAAAACATTTTATATGTCATGATGGCTGGGCTTCTTTCTTGCGTTAGATTTAGAGTTGCTGGTTCACGAATTGCAGCATGTCATCGGTGGCCGAGATCATTTTTGAGTTGACCTCATAAGCGCGCTGCGTCTCGATCATGTTGACCAGTTCTTCGACAATATTGACGTTCGATCCTTCCAGAGCTCCCTGACGGACGTTGCCAAGGCCTTCTTGGCCGCCTTGCCCCACTTGTGGGGCGCCGCTTGCCGCTGTCTCGGTCAGGATGTTATTGCCAACCGAAAGGAGGCCGGCCGGATTGGTGAAATTCGCGAGTTCAATCTGTCCAAGCTCGCTTGCCTCGGTTTGCCCGGGCACCGTCGCGGAAACCGTACCATTGGTGCCGATGGTTACTGCTGTGGCACCTTGCGGAACCTGGATCGCCGGAACCAGCGGCAAGCCATCGCTCGTGACCATATTGCCTTCGGCGGTCAGGCTGAAATTGCCGGCTCTTGTGTAGCCGGTCGTTCCATCCGGTCGTTCGACCTGGAAATAACCGGCGCCTTCGATGGCCAGATCCATGGCATTTTCGGTATTTTGTAAGGTACCTTGGGTGTCTATCTTGCCGATGCCTGATAGCCTGACTCCGGTTCCCAGTTGGATCCCGCTAGCATAGCGGTTCTGTGCGTCCGAAGGCGCGCCGGGCGTTACGACATTCTGATATGCAAGGGTTGCAAAATCTGCTCGATCCCTTTTGAATCCGGTTGTGTTCACGTTCGCCAGATTGTTGGCGATCACACGCATCTTGGTGTTCTGCGCATCCAGTCCGGTGCGCGCAACTTGTAGGGCGGCATTAGTCATCTTATCTTCTCCTGCATCCGGTTATCATTGCGGCAGTGACATTATTCCCGCGCCGCTATCATCAAGATCTTCTGCGGTTTTGAGCAACTTTGCCTGGGTTTCCCAAGCGCGGCTTGTTTCGATCATTTCAACCAGAGCGCTGGTCATATTGACGTTCGAACCTTCCAGAGCTCCCGAAATGACTTTCGCGTTCTCATCAATCGGCAAGGTGCCATCGTCAGCAACGTGGAATAGTGTATCTGGACCCTTTGATATTTGACTGCCGGTAACACTGACCAATTTCAGCTTACCAAGTTGTTGCGGCTGGGTTGGGTCTCCACCCACCGGCACATATGAAATTGTGCCGTCCGAGCCGATGTCCACACGCTCCGAGGGGGGTAGGGTCACCGGGCCACTGTCGCCCAAGACGGGGAAGCCATCGCCGGTAAGCAGCGTGCCCGACGGATTGATTTTCAGATCTCCCCGCTTAGTATATGCTTCTTTACCATCGGCATCCTGCACGGCGAGCATTGCATCGCCCTCCAAGGCAATGTCGAGGGGACGATCGGTTTTTATAATCGCCCCCCCGTTCATATCTGCCTGCATATCCCGGTCGACAGACATTGCGCGACTGTTATGGCCCGGACCATTCAAATATTGGGCCTTTGCCGAGACCATGTCGGATTTGAAACCGACCGTCTCTGAGTTGGCCATATTATTCGCGATGGCGGTTTGACGGTTCATAAGCGATTTCATCGCGTTGACCGTTGTATATGCAAGCTTATCCATGTTTCATTCCTTCAGTTGGTCAGAAATTAGATCTGAAGATTTATGATCGTCTGGGTAAGAGTGTTGGATGTTTCGATAGCCTGCGCGTTGGCTTGGAAATTGCGCTGAGCGGAAATCAGCGAAACCAGCTCTTCAGTGATATCGACGTTTGCAAGTTCGAGAGAACCCGAGCGAACCTGCCCGAGTGGACCGTTTGCTGCTTGGTTGATCTGTGCCGGACCGGAATCGCCGGTCGACTGCCAATGGGCATCACCTACCGGACGAAGACCTTCCATGGCTGAGAAACTTGCCATTGCAAGGGCGCCAACATTCAACTGGTTGCCATTGGAAAATGTCGCTGAAACAACGCCTTCGTTATTGATCGATATGTTAGCCAGAAGTGCTGCCGGATCGGCGGGGTCTGAAGCCGGCAGAACAAAGTCGAACATGTCGGCGGCGTTCGTGCTAGTGGCCACACCATTGGCATCGACTGGCAGCAATTGTACTTTCGAGCCAATGGTATCAGTGACTTCGCGATTGTTGTTCACCGAAAATGCGCCATTACGGGTAAAAGTCGTATCCTGGCGTGGGGGCTGGCCTTTCACGGCGAAAAAACCGTCGCCAGCGATGGCCAAATCCAATGTTTTGTCGGTTGACTGCAAAGTACCCTGCGTAAATTGCTGGGTAATCCCATTCAGTCGCGTGCCTTGGCCCGCAACGGACTTTGTCTGTTGCGTAGGTGCGGCGGCGAAAAGGTCACCAAATTGTGCCCGGCTTTTCTTGAAGCCGGTAGAATTGGTGTTGGCGACATTATTTGAAATAACATTCAGATCAGTCTGGGCCGCTTTTAGGCCGCTTAGTGAGGTAAAGAATGACATAAAATCTTCTCCGGTTGTGAATTGGTGTTCGGACGGTGCTAATTACCCGATTTTGAGCGCCTCGGCGGGGAACACGTTGCCGATGGGTGTGACAAGAATGGGCGGGCCATTGCCTTCGGTTGTTTTAACGGATGCTACTGGCACCCAAGTTGCTAAGTTAGTCACCGATCCGCCGTTGACTCGAACGCGCAGGCGTCCCTGATCGAGCGGCTTTCCAGCTTCATCCTTGCTGTCGAAGTTAAACTCCACCGGACCAGCTTCCTGCTGACCAAGTTCAACAAACATCACGATTTCACCAGCTTCGTTAAGCAGGTCGATCGAGAGATTGTCGGTTGCTTGGGTCAGCTCGAATTCGCCTGCATATTGACCATTTGCGCCTGCCACCGAAATGTTCCCGGGAACAAGAACCGTATGGCCAATCCATTCTTTCGCATCTGAAAGGCGATTATTGCCTAAGATAGAGGCGATGTCCGAGAGAGACTGTTTCATCTCGGAGATGCCGGCAACGCTGGAAAATTGTGCCAGTTGCGCCACCATCGCCTGATTGTCGAGTGGGTCGAACGGGTCCTGGAATTTCAATTGGGTCGTCATCAGGCGCAGAAAGGAATCCTGATCGAGGCTATTGTCACCTTTTGCGTTTTCCGGCTGTGCTTGAGAGAGGCCGGCGATATTAGAGACCGGGTTCTGGAAAATTTCTGGTGCAATGTTCATTATTGGTTCCTCACTGTTTCAAGAATTAAAGATTTTGCGGTTTGTAAGACCTGCACATTATTTTGGTAATTTCGGGCGGTTTCGAGCATGTCGATCAGCTCGGCCGTTTCATCGACCGCTGCCTCCCAGACATAACCTTGTTCATCCGCAATCGGATTGGTCGGATCGTGCCGTCGCTGTGGTGCCGCATCGGTTTGGACGATGCGCTCGACGTCGACTGTTGCGAGATTGTCCTCAACCACCGAACGAAAAACCGGACGCATAGCGCGATAGGCTTCTTTCTCGCTGGCATAGTCCGTGCGGGCATTGGCCAGATTGGACGCGGTGGTATTCAACCGGACCATTTGGGCAGACATTGCTCTGCCAGCTACATCAAAGACGTTCATGCTACCCATGTTCATTCCCCTTTCAAGGCGCGTCGGATCGAAGACACTTGCCCCTGTAGGAAAGACAGGGTTGTGCGATATTGGATGGCATTTTCAGCAAAGAGTGTTTGTTCTACGGATAGTTCCACCGTATTCCCGTCCGCTGATGGTTGCAGCGGAACCCGGTAACCGGTGTGATCACTCATAGCCTGATTTAGCGAACCGCCATTTTGCGCCTGCTTCATCGCCAGGTCAAAATCGAGGTCCTTCGCCTTATATCCAGGTGTCGAAGCATTTGCGATATTTGACGCCAGCATATTGAGGCGCTGAGAGCGGAGCTGTAACGCACCGCCGTTCAATGCAAATATCTGATCCAAACTAGGCATTTTGTCTAATCCCGTATTAAGAAACTGGTCCGATGACCGTTCTTGTTCATGAGATACACCGCTATTGGCGTACTCGAGGATGACGATGCAAAGGGTGTGCCAACTTATTCGGGTGGCTCCGAAAGTACTGGTTCTCAGGGTTTTTCCCCAATATTTACAGGCGGGTTATCTTGGGTTTTGCCAGACCGGCAAAATTCTGCCGCAGACCGGCAATTTTTTGCCGGTTAATTCAGGATTGGGAACTATGGACATTCTGTTGACGAACATCTGGCGGTTTTTTGATCCAGTATTATTCAGTGTAGTCCTTGGCTGCGTCCTGGCGATGGCTTGGATACAAAGTGGCCGTCACTCCATAGTCAGGGCATTCGCGGCGCTTGCCAATTACGGTAGAAATCCCTTCGAGGAAAGCGGGGAAAACGCGACCTATATGTGCCGGAGGATAGATTTCACGCTAAGAGAGCAGGGGCTTGCAGGCCTGGAAATCGTGCGTAGCCAGGATCCATTTGTGCTCCGTATTCTCGGTTATCTCGTCAATGCAAAAGATTCGAAAGATTTCGAAGAATGGGTCCGCCTAGAGGAGCATTCTGCGCAAACCAAAGAGAATATGTCCGCTAGCTTTTGGTTTTCAGCAGCGGAAATCGCGCCGGCAATCGGCCTCATCGGAACCATTACAGGTCTGATCCAGCTATTTGCAACCGGCATCGATCCGTTGAAGATGGGGCCGGCGATGAGCTTCACATTGCTTACCAGCCTATATGGTCTCTTCATTTCCCACATAATTGCCTTCCCGATTCATGTGCGTCTGCATACCAGAGCAGAAATACTGAATAGCTATCGATCAAAGGTGGTTCAGCATACGATCGACATCGCGACACGAGAACTTTCCGCGGTTGCGCCTGTGCATTTCGTTCCGGCGAACCCGACAAAGAGGGTCGCCTGATCGATGAACACCGGTCGCACCACTTTGTCCTTTCTTGACCTGGCGCTTATGTTGCTCAGCGCCTTTGCCTACACGCATTTTGTAAATATTGCGGATACTGAAACCCAAAGAAAACTGGCCGCAGCAAGCGCATCGTCAGACCTAGTGCTCGGTTCCTACGATTATGCCGAAGCGGATTTTTTTGGTGACAGCAATGCGATGCTTACGGATTTTGCCAAAACAGAAATCGCGAATATTCTTGTCGATCAGCCAAAACAATTACTGATGATCGAAGTCGCTGCAGCTCCAGAAATTCAGAACGGTTCACGCCTCCGCCAATGGGAAACAGTTTCTGCGCGATCAGCAGCTATCGCAGATGCATTTGAAAAGGCAGGCCAGAACGGCATGGAGATAGTTTTGAAGGTCCCCGATAAACTGGTTTCCAAGCCCGCCGAGAAACAAGGCGTGAAATTGACTTTTCTCTCGCGCGAAACGGATTGATTAGGTTCGTCCAAGATTAAATGCGAAACTGGTATGATATCTGCATGGTTCATTCGATTATAGAATAGGAACCAATTAGATGCCCCATTATCATTTTCTACTGCCGATAGTTTCCATCTTGTCCATGGGTGCAGCTGCACCGTTTGAAGATACCACATTGTTGGATCGACAGGTCGCGGCGCATTTGGGGGCAAATGTTGGAGATGCAGGCGGCGCCCATGCAACAATAGATCCCAGGCTTAAACTCAAGCGTTGTGCAAATGCAGTAGAGATATCCGAAACGAACCGGAATGCGCTTCAGGTCAGTTGTCGAAATCTCGGGTGGAGAATTTTTGTTCCTATCCGGCTTGGCGGCAATAACAGTAACCAAGATAGTGGCGGTTCTGCAGAACCACTGATACAACGCAACCAGCCCGTCACGCTTGTCATTCGGCGCCCGAACTTTAGCATCAGCTATAGTGTTATCGCGCAAGAGAGCGGTGCGATGGGAGACTATATACCAGTCCGCTCCGATCGGAAATCCAAGGAATTAATGGCTAGGGTATCGGGTGCGGGTGAAGTGGAAATGACGCCTTGAAAAAATAATTGGGAAAGAACTTAATTTTTCCCCAACGGGCCGTAAATGAATATGAAAGAAGTTAGAAGTGCCACCGGACATGATACGGAAACTTCAAATTTGCTAATGTGGCGCAGTAAGGATGTAGTGATATGAAACCTGTTGATAGCTATTCAGCGATTAATACGCGATTGGATCGTCCGGCTTTGAATGAAGCTGCAGTAAAATCTCTGGCGGGCCCTACCGACCCGGCTAAAGAGCCTATACCTAGTGCGATCTCGACAACGGCTTCCAAGCTGGCGGCCGAAAAGCCTCCATTTGATGCACAGAAGGTCTCGGAGATAAAACAGCAAATCTCCTCGGGCAGCTATAAGGTTGATACCGACGCTTTGGCCGCAAAGATGCTCGATGCAGGCGTACTCGGCGTGGAAGCAAAAAAATGAACCAGAAAGTAGAAGCTTTTAGAAATTCGCAAAATAGTCTGGTCTCCGCACTGGACGGACACGATAGCGATGCGATCTTTCAAGCCAGTAAAGAACTTGGCAGGGCAGTTTCTGCGCTGGGCGCATTGGAACGGTCTGATGTCGATCGATATCTACGCCCGCTGATGGCTGAAGTAGACGAATTGATGCAGGCATCAATTTACCGTCTGCGTTTCTTGAGAGACCATAGCTCGTCCCGGTTGCAGCTATTGTCGGGGTGGCGTGCCAATCAGGCAGACACCTATTCAAATGCGGCACGGGGACGCTAAACGCGACCAAACCGGATATTAATTCGGAAAAAATTCACAAAATCTGACTGTTGGCATGATCATTGCTTTTCTCTTTGGAAGGAGAATTCGAGCAAGACATGTCAAACCTATCCATCACTCAAAGCCAAGATCGGCGCAGTTTGCCGAATGTGATTGCGCAATCCGCGCAGCGCACGGGCGTTGATTTCAAATATCTGATGGCGCAGGCGCAGCTCGAAAGCGGGATGCGCCCCGATGCAAAGGCAAGCACATCTTCCGCGACCGGCCTTTACCAGTTTGTTGAACAAACATGGCTCGGTCTCGTCGAAGAAAAAGGCGATGAATATGGCCTGGGATGGGCACAAGATGCGATTTCCCGAAACCGGAATGGCAAGTATGTCATTGCTGACGAATCCCAGAAATCAAGCATTCTCGCGTTAAGAAATGATCCCGCGCTTTCGGCCAATATGGCCGGAGAGTTCGCGCGGGACAATAGTGCCTATCTTGCGAAACGGATCGGACGGGAACCGGCGTCGGTTGACTTGTATCTCGCGCATTTTCTGGGGCCAGCAGGTGCAGGCAAATTCTTGAACTCATTTGACGAAAACCCCCACGCACCGGCGGCACCATCGTTTGCGAATGCCGCCCAATCCAATCGTTCGATATTTTATAACCAATCGGGCGGTGCCCGGAGCTTTCAGGATATCAGGAACCTCTTTGCCAAAAAACTCGAAGATGCATCCGGGTCGGCAGGGAACGGCAATAATTTTCCGACAGGTGGAAATAGTTTGCCGCAGTCGCAAAAGCCGATGCCGATGGTTCAACCAGCGGATTATCTCCGGATCGCAAAAAACCACATCAATGATCAGAGCAATTCAGAAAGGTCTAGGCCGTTCGATGAACAGGCTCGGATCGCCTACCTGATGCTCGCCTCACTGGGATTGTAAAAGCACATGATACAAAATATTTTCGCTCTGGACAAAATTGCAGGCCATCTGAAATCGGGGCTGCTCCCGATGGCGACGCTTTTGCTGGTTATCTTCATGGTGCTGCCGCTGCCGACCATTTTGTTGGATATCGGATTCATCACGAATATCATGCTCTCACTGGCGATCCTGATGGTTGCGCTCAACGCAACCAAGCCCCTCGATTTTTCGAGCTTCCCAACGGTTCTGCTTTTTGCCACGCTTTTGCGATTGGGGTTGAATGTTGCCTCTACCCGGGTGGTGCTTATGGAGGGTCATTCGGGTGGCGATTCCGCGGGGCAGATTATCGAGGCCTTTGGCGGATTGTTGCTCGGCGGCAATTATGTGGTCGGTATATTCGTGTTCTGTATCGTGATGATCATCAATTTGATCGTTATCACCAAAGGTGCAGGACGGGTTTCCGAAGTTTCCGCGCGTTTCACATTGGATGCCTTGCCCGGCAAGCAGATGGCGATTGACGCTGACTTGAACGCCGGCCTTATTGCCCCCGAAGAAGCAAAGGAACGACGGTCCGAAGTCGCGACTGAAGCGGACTTTTATGGTTCGATGGATGGTGCTTCGAAATTCGTCAAAGGGGATGCCGTTGCCGGGGTCCTGATCCTCGCGGTCAATATCATTGGCGGTATCGTATTGGGTTTGACAACCCACGGACTTTCCTTTGGTGAAGCGGCAAGTACCTACTCGATGCTCGCGATCGGTGATGCTCTGGTTGCACAGGTCCCGGCCCTGATCCTTTCGATAGCCGCAGCAGCCATTGTCACGCGGGTTTCCTCGGCTCAGAATCTCGCGGACCAGGTCACCGGTCAATTCAGTTCGGGACCGGCTTGGGTTCCGGTTGCCGTCATTTTGACGATCCTAGGGGTTCTTCCCGGTATGCCGCATGTTATCGTTCTTTCGGCAGCGGCGGTTGCGGGCGGTATCGCCTTTTATCTGATCCGCAAGCCCAAGCCGGTGGAAGCCTCCGTCGAACCCGTCAAAGAAAAAAACCCGGAGCAGATTGACTGGGAGGATGTTTCCGAAAAGGCGCGCCTCGGTATCGAAATTGGATATGGTCTTGTTCCGCTGGTTGAAGACCGCAAGGGCGCGCCGTTGATGAAACGGATTACCGGTATCCGTCGCCAGATCTCCAAAGAGTTGGGTTTTGTTATTCCGCTTGTCCGGATCAAGGACGATCTGTCGCTGGAACCCAATGGCTATCGGATAATGATGGGTGGCATGGTCCTTGGTGAAGACACCGTCTGGCCCAATGATTTTATCGCGCTTGATGACGGCCATGTGGATTCGGTGATCGAAGGACGGCCTTGCAAAGATCCGACGTTCGGGATGGATGCAATCTGGATCAGCGCCGATAAAAAATCCCAGGCGATTGCTGAAGGCTATACCGTCGTAGATGCCCCGACCGTGATAGCGACCCATCTCAATGATGTCGTCCGGCGCAATGCGGCGCAGCTATTCGGTATGGATGAAGCGCAGAAGTTGCTCGACTTCCTCAAGGAATCTTCGCCGCAGCTGGTTGACAGTCTTACTCCGCAACCCTTGTCGCTATACGCCATCACTGCAATATGTCGTGACCTGCTTGCTGACAAAGTGCCAGTCAAAGACTTCCAGCAGATCTGTCTTGCCATGCTGGAAGCGTCCAGCATGCATAGTGAAACGTCACAGATGGTTGATGCAATCCGGCAAAAAATTGGCAATCTGATCGTGCAAACCATGGTCCCGATCAGTCTCCCGCTTCCAGTCGTGACTTTGGACGCTGAACTCGAAAACTTGTTGGTCAAGGCGTTGAAGGTGGGCGAAGATGCCAACTATCCGATCGAACCACAGCTGGCACAGAAAATAATCGAAGCGGTGGATGAAGCTGCACGCACCTTGCCGCTCGAAGCGCGCAACGTGGCGCTGATCACTTCTCCAATCGTGCGGCGGCCGCTCGGCGCGCTACTCAAACAGCGGTTCCCGGACCTGACCGTGCTTTCTTACCAAGAACTACCAGACGATAAATCCATCGAAGTGCTGACCAAAATCGGGGTTCCGCAGTCCAGCCAAACAATGGCTGTCACCGATGCAAACCATAACTGATAACGATCGGGAATAGGATATGTTGAAAACAAAGAACCGCGCATCACAAGCCTATAGCGCGATGAAAACAAACGAAACCAGGTTAATCGAGGAGAACCAGTCTCTCGTCACGAAGATTGCCTGGCAGGTCAAATCATTTGCACCTGATCAAATGGAGATCGAAGACCTCATCCAGGTCGGGCTTGTGGCAATGGTTGAGGCGGCCAAGAAATATGTCGACCAAGGGCATAGTTTCAGCACTTATCTTTATGTACGTGTGCGTGGGGCCATGATCGATGATCTGAGGTCGACCTGCAATCTACGTAGAACATCGGTCGACTGGCACAAGAAAGTGCGCCGGTATCGGGACAAGCTAGTGCAGGAACTGGGGCGGGAACCCAATGAGTCAGAGCTGGCCGTGGCAATGGATATGGATCCCGCTGATTTTCGAAAGAATACCGATCGGGCGATTGATGTTCACCTAGGCTCACTGGATGAAGTCTATTGCGATTCCAGCAGCTGGTTCACTGATCAGGAAGATGATCAGCATGAGATACTGGAAAAGTCCCAGATGGCAGAATTGCTATCTTCCAAATTGAAGCAATTGAACGAGCGCGAGCAACTTGTGCTCAATTGTTACTTTGTGGAGGAAATGCAGCTTGATGAGATCGGAGCGATCCTTGACGTATCTTCTGTACGGATTTGTCAGATCAAAAAACGTGCACTGGAGAAGTTGCAACTTGCGATGACCGAGAAATAGACTTCAATCTATACATCTATCTGCGAGAGGATATTCGGGCTTGAAAAACAGAAAAAGCCTCCTCCCGAAGGAAGAGGCTTTCTCATGCTGGTCTATTCAGATTTTACCGGATCAGGCTTAGTACAGACTGTTGAGACTGGTTAGCCTGTGCTAACATCGCCGTGGAAGCCTGGCTCAGGATCTGGTCTTTGGCCAGCTGAGTGGTTTCAGCCGAGAAGTCAACGTCAACGATACGTGACCGTGCTTCAGTGATGTTGGCAACGCGATCCGACAAGTTGGAAACCGTGGTCTGCAAACGGTTCTGAGAGGCACCCAGCGAAGCTTGTGCGGTCGTGATCGTGTCCAACGCAGTGTCCAGCGCGGTCAAAGCAGCCGTCGCGCCAGTATCGGTGCTGATGTCGAGGGCGTTGACGCCCAGTGCAGTCGCATCGACGTCAGTCAACGCGATCGACACTGTTTGACTTGCATCGCTGCCAGTCTGGATGGCGATCGAAGCGTTGGTACCATCGAGCAGTTTAACATCGTTGAAAGTCGTCCGCGATGAAACATCACCGATCTGCGCAATAAGTGCGGTAACTTCGGTCTGGAGGTTTGCCCGGTCGGTGCCTGACAGCGTGCCGTTGGCAGATTGGACAGACAGTTCACGCATACGTTGCAGCATGTTGGTGATTTCGTTCATTCCGCCTTCTGCGGTCTGAGCCGCCGAAATGCCGTCATTGGAGTTACGGATAGCCATGTTCAAGCCACGAACTTCCGACGTCATACGTGTGGCAATCGAGTTACCAGCGGCATCATCAGCAGCAGAGTTTACGCGTTTGCCGGTTGAAAGGCGTTCGATAGATTTAGCAAGGCCCATTTCAGCTTGGTTTGAAGCGTAGCTTGCACGGAGGGCCGAAACGTTTGTTCCTATTACAGTCATGTTGTCGTCCTTTTCACAGTTAACCTAAATTCGGTTCATCTATTGGGTCACCTCGTTAGATGAAGCGGCCTCGAAGAAGTTAACGGTGGGCCGTAATTTTAATTAAGCGAGAAAAGTGTCGGGTTTCCGACAAGTCGCTTCGAGAGTGTCCACTTTCCGACACCGATGACGAATTTTCGACAGTTTGAGATGATAACGATCGGCAGTTTTTTGCCGTTTATGAAACTGGCACGGCCATTGCAAAGTAGTTGGCGAGCGCTTGGAATTAGATCGAGTGCTTGATTTACTAACGTGAGGGAATGGCCATGATCAACGATAAACTGAACCCTAGCCTGGTCTCTAGGTTTCCAGAACTTGTCGATTTGCTAGCGAGTGTT
>RCMY010002819.1_pt1 | contig 29448 bp, 29 predicted proteins | sample 2041341 | NCBI WGS metagenome assembly RCMY01 (sample SAMN09708234, study PRJNA481090) | Marine sediment metagenome, whole genome shotgun sequencing project. | reverse complement strand
CGGTGTCCGGCATAGAGATGGCGCGAGCTCGATTTCAGGCGCTTCTGTGGAACTGCGGGAACTCGATCTGATGATGTTAAGGGAGACGGTCAAGTGAAGAAAAGCGAGGCCAAGAGTACCGATGCATCGGGTTGAGGACGGACGGGCTTGTAGTAGCGTTGATGGCATTGTAATGATGCTGGAGCAAAGGAGTCCGGTTGTACCAGTTGTTGTATGTACCAACTCGTAGAGAGGATGAAGACATGACAGTAACAAAACCGTTTGATATTTCAAAACGCTTGGTGTGGGAGGCATACCAGCGGGTCAGGTCCAATAAGGGATCGGCCGGTGTTGACGGGCAATCGATCGAAGCATTTGATCGAGAGCGAAACAAGAACCTCTATAAGATCTGGAATCGGATGTCATCAGGTAGCTACTTTCCGCCTGCGGTCAAAGCGGTGCCGATTTTAAAGAAATCAGGAGGGACAAGGATGTTAGGAGTGCCGACTGTCAGTGACAGAATTGCACAGACAGCGGCGTCTCTGTTGCTGGAACCCCTACTGGAGCCTGTGTTTCATGCAGACTCCTATGGATACCGGCCCGCAAGATCAGCACATGACGCACTTTCTGTAACGCGCAAGCGATGCTGGAGGTACGATTGGGTGCTGGAGTACGATATTCGCGGCTTGTTTGACAACATTGACCATGAGCTTTTGCTCAAAGCACTCCGTCATCACTGTAAGATTCAGTGGGTATTGTTGTATGTGACACGTTGGTTGACAGCTCCAATGCAAACCGGAGATCAGGTTGCAGGATTGAGGACGGTCGGTTTGCCGCAAGGCGGCCCACTGTCTCCAATTTTGTCGAATTTGTTTCTTCACTATGCACTGGATCACTGGCTATCAATGTACCACCCATCAATTCCTTTCTGTCGTTACGCAGATGATGGGAGGATCTTACATTGTAGAAGCGAAGCTGAAGCCACAGAGATACTGTGTGCGCTGAAGCAGCGACTTGATCAATGTGGGCTGGAGCTGCATCCGGATAAAACCCGGATTGTGTATTGCAAGGATTGCGATCGAACAGGGACTTACGAGAACGTTCAATTTGACTTTCTAGGCTACAGTTTTCGGCCTAGGCGTTTCATTGATCGTCAGGGCCGAGTCAAGGCAACTTTCACCCCCGCTGTGAGCCGTCAAGCTATGACAGCAATGCGTCAGTCACTTCGGCGCAGACGGTTACAGTTGCACAGTGAATTATCACTGGAAGATTTGGCCAGAACCTTGAATCCTCGCGTCAGTGGATGGATTAACTACTACTGTCGCTTTCGAGGTTCTGAGTTCCAACCTGTTGCTGATCATATCGACAGGGTTATTGTTCGCTGGGCCATGAGGAAATTCAAACGCCTTCGCGGTCATAAAACCAGAGCCTATCTTTGGTTGGATCGCGTGAGGAGCAAGAACCCAAATCTGTTCATTCATTGGACAGGTCGCGGGTCTTTTTCGGTTGGCGCAATGGGAGCCCGGTGAGCTGAGAGGTTCACGCCGGGATCTGAGAGCAGCCGAGGGGGCAGTTCCCTCGGCTGACTCACCCGCCAGACAACTTAGACACATCTTCGCAAGATCGATAAGAAAAACTTGTAACGTTAATCTCAATGTGTAAGTGTTTTTAGAAAATGTCAGAGAAAAGTATGCATGTATTCAATAATTCTGTAAGACGGAAGGACGGCAATGGGCACTCAGCCGCCGTTCGATAGGTTGCAGTACGTGCCGCGCGAATGCCTGTTTATTTGGCGGGCGGTATTGCCGGTGTAAAGCTTGTGGCGCATAATGTGGTTCAGAGGCGATAAGTGCAATCTCGTGGCAACTAATGTGGTTTCATTCGCAGCTAAAGTGGTTTTGGGGTCGCCGATAGAATCGCATAAAGTGATCGAGAAATCGCGATAAGTGCAGTTCGGGCGCTCGATAAGTGCGATCCGTTACAACTATGGATCTGAAAACCGGCCTGTCCGGTCATCCCCCGCATGCGAGGAATAGACTGTGGCTATCAATCATGGCAAGCTGTTCATCTCCAAACAATCCGCGCTTGACACAAGTTGATCCCAGTGGTTAATCACTTAAAACCTCCAGTATTTGCGGTGATTCTTTCTTTTGTCTTCTCTGTAGAATCTGCCGCAGATAGCCTCGACAGCTTCATTCCTGAGGACATCCTCGAATTCACAGAAGGATACGACAAACGCCTCAGATTCGCACCAACAACCGTGGTCACGTTGTCTCGCGATGAAATCGAGCTTTCTGGTGCTCTGAATCTTGGTGAGCTTCTAGAGCGAATAGTCGGGGTCCACATATCACGCGATGATTCAGGATATCGCGCTGATAGTTATGTTCGAGGCCTCGATGAAAATTGGATCATTCTTCACAATGGGATAGAAATAGAGCGCACTTTACCAGACCTCTATGCTCTGCCAGTAGCTGACGTAGAGCGTTTAGAAGTACTCAAAGGAAGTCATTTCGCTATCTACGGTCCCGCAGCGATCGTTGGGACAGTTAATATCGTTACCTTCTCCCCAAGGGAAAACAAAACTACAATCAGTACCCGTGGCGGCACGCTTGGTACTAGCGAGGCATGGGTTCGTAAATCGAAAACCTTGGGCGAGAATGGGTATTCTCTATTCTTTTATCACTCGGACACCGACGGTGGGCAAGGCGTCGTAACAAGCGACAGGCAGACAGAGCTGGACGCTGCACTGGGTGATTCGGCGTCACTCGCACCTTCGCGGGGATACTTCGGTAGGCGCGTCACGGATATGAGGCTGTCTTTTGAACTCGGGGAGCGATGGTCGTTAGATCAATACTTCGCAGACAGGAAAGCTGGATTAGGAGTGGGACTAGCTCAAGCAATTGACCCAACTGGAAAAGAAAACCTATCCCGCTCCGCCACCAACCTTAGATACTCAAGGCCGTTCGACAATGGCGCTTTTGATGCCCAGCTAGCCTATAACTATGAAGAGGCTAGTTACACTGATACGATGTTTTTACCGCCTGGCACACTGGGTGGCTTATTTCCAGAAGGCGTTTCACAGGCGTATGGTCAAACCGGCCAGGAGATCACAGCAAGCGCGATAACGCGCTACTCTACAAATGACCATTCGCTAGAGATCGGTTTTGGGCTTCGCTACGGTACCGCGTCAAATGACTTTGACCGAAGAAATTACATCGTACAAAACGGTAGCCCATTGCCAGTTCCAGTCGGTTCTATCCAAAACTTTACGGATGACGAGGCTCTGTTCGACAAAGACTACGATAGCCTGGGAAGTTACCTACTCCTAAGGGACCAGTTTCGACTATCAAGCGATCTAAAGCTAGACGCAGGGCTTCGTATTGACAAGGATCAACGGTATGGAACGGTTGTCAATCCCCGGCTTGGTCTTAACTGCTCTTTAGCTCAGTACACGGATTTAACCATTCTGTACGGCGAGTCTAGTATTGTGCCGACTGTCATACAGCAAACTGGCAATGGCGTTTTTACTCCCCTGGGCAATGATGACCTAGAGGCCTCAAAGATGCGTATGTTTGAGATAGCGATAGATCATCGTTTCTCTCCATCCGTTCAGCTACTCTTCAACACATTTATCTATCGACAGGCCGACGGAATAGAGATCGTTCCAGACGAACTGTCGCCAAACGGTACCGCATTCGCGAACCTTCAGCAAAATGACACCGGGAGCGGCTTTGAGTTGACAATAGACTGGATTCCGAAGGAACGATGGAGCCTGAAGTATGGTCTCGCGTTTCAACACAAATTCGATTCAAATTCTGACAGTGAGCGCGCTCCAGAATGGCTCCCATCTCTTGAAGCAACCTACCGCTCCGGATCGCATTGGGATGGCAACATATCTTTCTTCGGTGTTGCCGGGCGGAGCCGTGAGCCGGATGACGATCGAGATAGAATTTCGGACTACACAATTACGAACCTATCGTTTAGATACCATGCGATAAAGGGCATTCCTACTATCACGCTAGACGTTCAAAACGTGTTTGATGCCACGGGAAAAGAAGATATTTCCACCTCGATTGCGAATGATCTGCCTGTCTGGCCACAACGTGTGCTTTTGGGAGTTAATGCTGCTTTCTAGCCCGTTAAAGTCGCTTAAGACGACTATGGGTAGCTGAAAAAAAGTATATGACCTAAGTTGAGAGCGACATGAGCGACCATTGCCATTTCCAGCCTACCTGTTTTCATAAAGGCGTAGCCGTATAAGACGCCCGCGATTGTAGCTATCAAACCATATTGCCAGCCTCCATAGAGATGCACCGATCCAAATAGTATCGCTGTCAACAGTACCGCGATGATGGACCGGTTGCGTGTGCTCAAATGCGATTCTATTTTTGGCTGTATGAAACCGCGGAAGAGCGCCTCTTCCGCGACGACAGTAAAGATCAAATTGCGAACGAACCAGATACCAATAACCCATGAGAAAGTGACGTCTAGTTCTATGAAGCCGATTTGCAAGCTGAAGAAATAGATCGCAGCACAACCAGCGGTGATGACCCAGGCGCTTGTGGCTAAAGCGCATCCCAATTCGCTGAATGAACGGCACAGAAACTCCCTCCTTGAAACGAGCAGGAATAGTCCGATTGATGGTTTATCAGCGCTAAATCTCAACGCGGACCATGCTGTTCTATCAGATAGTTGAGTGTCCTCCAGCACGTTGAATGACATGAACCCAGGCGCTATATGCGCGGCGGCTACTATTGCGGCGAACACGACCAACGTATTCACCGCATAAGCTTTCCCTCCCTGCAGGTTCCATGCAGAGAGCCAGACGACTAGAGCAAATGTACAAAGAGATAGGATAGCAATTGGCTGGATCCAGCCACTTGCCAAAGCGCAAATGATGGAACAACCGTAGAGCGCTAGCCAGGCACGTCTATTAGGAAGCCAAACAGCGACTATGGATAAGCCAAGAAACAAAATAGACGCAATGGTTAGCGGGGTGTGCATCATCGCTACCTCTTTGCACCCAACCTGCTATCGGGTTAGGAGCACAGTGGCAAATCAGCGGAGCTACTATCGATTACCAGGTTCAAAGTTCCTACCAATAGGATATTCAGTGTGTCAACGTCTCTGGTAATGATGAGTTGTTGACTTTCACCATCGTCAGTAATGACGTTGTACAGCGAACCTTCCACCTGTGTGACAGCACCAGTACGCAGGTTATAGCATTCGTCCGATATCTGCAGATCGTAGAATGTAATATCACCTGATTGCTCTATCAAAACGTAATCACCGGCTCCCTCTACTGCCCAATAACCAGCTATTCCCTCTTCCGGCTCACCCGTACCTTGGCCGTTCAAATCTGCAAGCGTGGCCAATAGGTGAGCAGAGGCGGCTTCAGGCGAAATAAGTGTTGTGGTCACGGAGCCTGAGTTTGCAACAAGATTTATGACATCTGGATTCGCCATGAACTCCTCGACCGAAACATCAAAGTCGATAGGAGCTGCAGCGAGTGATGCATCGGCAAAGATGTTTATGCCGTTCGATGAATCTCCGTCTTCATCCAACGATTGTAGGAGCATAGCGATATTGGTTCCCAGCGCTTCAGGATTAGCGGCCCCTACTGCCAACTCAATCGGTGTGATTATATCTGCGGCATTTACAGATGGAAACTCTAGCTCACCGATACTGAACTGAATAGTCTCTCCTGTGGAATAGTTGAAAAAGCCGTTGGTATCTGTTATGCCCGTACTCGTACTCGTCTCGTATGTCAAACCAGCTACGGGGCTATCTATAAATTGTCCTTCTTGAAAGGTGGTTTGTTCAGTGTCGGGCGTATCGTCAGAGTCACTGCTGCATGAGGCAATCAAACACGAAGCTATCGCAATGGCAATGTGTTTAGCGCTGATAGTGGTCATTAATTGGTTCCATTATTGGTGAGATACATATCGGTAGTTCAGATTGTCTGAATAGCTTGCCGCTGCAAGCTTTCACAACACAGATTATATGTGCAACTCTAGCAGAACGTTACAAGGGTTAATGGGATTGTCATTCTATGGGCTTCAGTTTTTACATCACCTGCACTTGGGCGGGGGTATCCAGAGGGTGACGGAGTCGCACTTTTGTTGGCACTGAATGGGGTCTGGAGCAACGATCAACAGTAGAGTAGGAATTCGACGCTTAGACATTCCTCCAATGGATCGTGTTAACGAAGCATAGTATCAGGAGACTTTGTACTTGAAGACAAGTGCCCTCCTTTGACTCTTACAGAAAATATCGTGCACTGACCTAGCTCGCTCTCAACAAAGATGCTTCCGCCCAGCTGATCTACCCAGAAGCTCGCAAGCGAAAGCCCTATCCCCATTCCTCTAGGTCCGGCATGGGTCCGACCTGACGACTGGAAGTGGCTTTCGAAAATACGCTCCCTTTCTTCGGAAGGTATGCCAACGCCAGTATCGCGGACTAGAAAATGTAAGTCCCCCTCATCAGTCACGCATGTACCGATAGTGACACGGCCATGCCGACACGCTTTGTGCGCGTTAGTGAGAAGATTATCAAGTATGTATCGGATCAATCGTCGTGATGTATGAATGTCGTGAGATCCATTGTGCGTATACACTACTTCATTGGATGATGAGGCGGCCAGTTGTGAGGATGAAGTAATACACTCGTTAACTAGTTCGGTTACATCGAATGTCTCCAGCACAATTGGATCCGTGCCGTCAGATGATGAAGAATACTGTAGCAGCGTGCGTATCTCATCCGAAAGAAGAACAGCCGAACGCTTCGATTTCGCAAGAACACTGGACAGCTTTTCAGCATCAAGTTCGCCATCCTCAATCATGTCCATCGCATAGTCTAGATAGCCGATGTTGGCAGTGAGTGGCGTCTTGAGGTCATGAGACAAGTTCATAATCAATGAACGCCGAAAGGCTTCTGATCGATTACTCGATTCAAGAGCATTCGCCAGTTCAACCGTGCGCTCGTTAACGCGTATTTCAAGATATCGATGATAATCGGATATCCTGGTCAACAGCGAATTTATACCGACCTGAACATTCTCCACCTCTACCGTATCTGGAACCAGATCAATGCGCTCGGCAACGGCCGAACTAGCTCCAATAGTATTTATCTGCTTGTTTAAAAGACGAATATTCTTGGTAGCTCGTAAGCTCAAAAAACGCATCAAATACCAGAGCCCTAGCGAACCCAGCATCAGAACAACTATAACGATAAAGAATGCTTGATTGACTCGAGTGCCAACTGATCTCTCGTCTATCGATATGTGGAGGAGCCCGACCCTCTCACTTACACTTTCGTCGTTTGTGAAATATAATGGTCTGAACAAATGGGAGGAAACCGTTTGCCGCAGAATTGCAGTATCGCCCGAGAAGTCCGCTTTAGTTGAAAGCAGATCACTGCTGCCCACCGAGTAAATCATTTGTCCATCAGGTTCCATGAGCTCTATGTGTTGGACCCAAGGGAAAAGTCGAATACGGTCAATGTACTCTTTGGTCGTCACGTCATCTTGTACCAAAACGGTATAGATGATATCGCTTGAAATATACTCGCCAAGTTGGTTCAGATAGTCCTCAGTAAGGCCGCCAATAAGAGCCGGTCGTACAATAGATAAGAGGAGGATGATCAGCACAATGTTGACAACGGTAATGGCAAGTACACCACGCGAAATCTTTTGCTCCAACGTGCGTAAACTGGATATTTTCATCGAATTATGATGTCATCAAGATCAAGCGCATCTATGTCGCTAGGGAGCTTGTAGCCGATATGCTCTAACGTACGCTGGTTGTAGACTCTTCGCAGAAAACGAGTCGTGGCGTACCGGGTGCCGGAATTCTTACTTACGCCCTGGGCGATAGCCTCGTCGAACAAAAACTGTCCGTAATATGGCAGGTCTGGCACGAAACCAATCGAAACACCTCGATTGGCAAACTTCGGCAATGCAGATACAACTAATATTTCATTTTTCCACGCACTTTCTATAATATGCTTATAAGAACCAGAACTCTCTAGGTGCTGATCATCGACAATCCACAGAGCATCAGACGCCGGGTCTAAGTTAGCTATCAATTCAAACCATGCTCTAGCCGTGCTTCGTGCATCCTTGCTCTCGGAGACGACTATTTGAATATTGCCTGGATCAAGTTGTTTTGTGAGCTCATCAACCACTTCCTTACGTTCTTGATTGCTCACAACTGTGAGCAATCTCTTTAGTGGGAATCCCGTTTTAAGGATCTCATCTACCGTTGTGGATACTGATGGATCAAGCGAATAGGTGCGAATCGATGGCGTGAGCGACAGATTGCCGTAATACCCTCCGCCCACCATATTGACTGGCGGTTGCTTGATCTCCACGCCTTCAATCAATGATCGTCCGAGCATTATTACTGCGGTTACTTCACTGCCCTTGTTGAGAATGGTTCTCTCTGGATCATCTGTGGATGCAACTTCCAGGTCAGCATCGCGTTCTTTTATGCCCTCGATGATACTTGCAATAGCTCCCGAATCCACGTCCTCTGGCGAAACCAGGACCAGCGAGCTCGATGCCCTCAAAAGTCCAGAATGAGACAGCAGCAATAGACAAGTACAGAGAAGCAGATCGCGAAGCATTGGTGTGTCTAATCATCCTTGCTCACGTCGGAAGAAAACTTAGAATTGCCCACTAGAACTGCCATGGGCTCGTGAAAAATAGGCGTAGAGCAGCCAGCAACTGTGCAGTAGCTTTTTGCGTTGCTACTAAGCATCATTTGCAACTTTGCTGCATCTGGAAATTGCGTCTGCGGGGTTCATCAATGTGTGTGTCGGTGCTGCTTTGGTCTTGAAGGCGAAACGGCCCTCCAGAGTACCAATGGAAATACGCTTACACGAGTTCGTGTACAAGCTATATCGCGTCGGATCAATGAAAACACCTCAGATGTTGTGTAAAGCATGGATGGGTAACAAAACCGAAATATATTGTAGCGTGCAATGCAAGTGTCATAACCGTAAGTTTTAGTTTTTGCTATTCCACTATGTCGCAATTAGCGGTTAGCGACCGTGATCAAAAACTATTGAAAAATTAACAATATCAATGTACTAGGAGCCCCTTAGTCTATTTGCAGGAACAAATCTAGGAGGTTGGATGTCAGCGGCAACTAGGCGAAAGAAGAGGCATTGATCTCGGTCATGCAGCACAAAGTCGGACATTGGCATCGAGCTGCTGTTGTATAGGCGTCACCAAGAGTGGGTATCTATGGAAAAGGCAAGAAATGTACCTCAAGCATCGGGATCAAGAGGCACTCCTTGTACACCACACTGACAAGCAGGTCCGGTTCTGATCGGCATTTGAATCCCTCAATAGTCTGTGATTTAAAAAAGCGCTCCAGGGATCACTACGAGCGAAACTCTTAACGGCACACTGAGCGGGTTCGCTATCCAGTATCTCTATTTAAGTGTCCTTTTAGACAATCAAAAAAGGAGGCAGGAACAAGATGTGTATTCTAGGTCTTTGACGTAATCGAGCTAGATATACTGACGTAGGCACAGTTGGTGTCAAGCTCAGTAAAGGTCTATGGACTGGTTACACATTCTTAACTTCGCGGCAATAGCAATTGTTATTGAAGTGACTCCAGGTCCCAACTTTATGTTGATCTGCAAGACAGTCACATGGTTTGGTATAAGCGCCGCTATGGCGAACGTTGCAGGATTCGCAGTCGCGTTCATGCTTCATGGCACACTTTCCATTTTTGGACTGCCGGTTCTTCTTCTCAACTCGTCTACCATGTTTTTCAGCGTGAAGTTGCTAGGTGCTGGCTATCTGTTTTATCTCGGCGCCCATGCGCTCGTCGGCAGAAGTAAGCCCCTAATTCGATCTCCAGCTATGGCCTCATTGGCTTCGAATTCAGCTGTCGTCGATATTGAATTAACTGACTTGCCTAGATTGCGAACGGAAGTGGCTCAGGAGGCGTTGCCGAGCGGCTTTCGCGAAGGACTGATCACCAACTGTTTAAACCCGAAAATATCACTTTTCTACTTAGCAGTTTTTCCGTCGTTTTTACAAGCTGGTCAAGATACCGGCCTGGATTCATTCTTGTTCGTCCTGATTCACGTCATGGTCAATGCAGCTTGGTTTTTCCTAGTCGCTGTTGTGATTGAGCGGTTTCTGAAATCATCTGACAGCGATCGTATCGCCAACCTCATGTCAACCACATCAGAAATCGCTTTGATTGGATTTTCCACCTGGTTCGCACTGTCTGCTATTCGTGATGCAGTGTGATTGCAATCGTTGTCATCAAATACCCGTAACACCATGGAAGCAGGTACTACTCACAGCGCACCTGGTTGTAATTCTATATGTGTAACTCAATCGATATCATGAACCCTCGACGATTACCTGCTCTCCACCATCTGTCACATCCACCAGTGAGGCGATTTGTTCGCTATCTCATTGTTGTGTTTTCGGTCGGCGTTGTTGTTGGCTGCTCTTCACTGCCAAGTGGAAAACACGCGAATTCGATCCCTGAAAATCAGGAGATAACTGTAAGAACGCAGACACCAATGCTTACCGCAGACAATGAAATGATCAGTGATTTAATGTCTGCAATCATACAAATATACCCCCCAACAGAGACTACTGTTCAAGTTAGCATCGCTCCATCATCAAAAGAATACAAACAGGTCGTACAAGCGCTAGCTCTGAAAGGCTATGGCGTAAAACGGGTTTCCAGCGACCAGGGCTCCATGCTTGTGGTGGTTGACAAAACATCCGAGGTCGCTGAAAACAATTTCACAGGCTCGACCATTCGAATCGGTATTGGACCGGTGTCTGTCGGCCGGTCCTACGAGCATGACTCAGCCAATGAAACTAGGCCCGTCTCGCCTTTTCGGCTCTATGGCACTCGGCCCACCATTGGCGTGGCATCGACGCACTTTGGTGCGAAGAGCATGCCCAATAAATTGGTGTCCGATGCTGAATATGCAGCACCCGATCTGTTGAAAGAGCGACTTCCCGCCCTCTCCTTGATCACTCCTGAGCTTGTACGACGCGTCGCTGAGAACACACCGGGAAGCCTTGAGTTCACTTCGTTGAACTCATCGCAGGTCGAAGTCAACAACCTATTTTTTGCAGACTCCACGTTTGAGTCAATACTCGATAACTATGAGCCGATTGAAGAGCTTGTCGTGATTTTTCCTAACGATTCGATAATTATGGGCAGCGAGAACCGTCAATTGATACGACTGTTCACCGAAACATTTGTCGAAGAAAGCGACGTCATTAGTGTCATTGGTTGTAGTAATGGCCCCACCGCCTCCGAGCTTGGTAACGCAGGTCTTGCATTGGGTAGAGGCGAAAGAGTCACAAATGAAATCATCCAGACTGGAGTGCCTCGCGACAAGGTTTTGGATGAAGGATGCTGGGCCTCGCAAGGAGGGGTAAAAGGCCTGCCAGGGCGCGGAGTCAAGCTTCAACTCTTAAGGAAAAAACAGTGATAAAGAAAACGGTATTAGTGGTGCTGGGCACATTTCTACTAGCGACTCTTGTCACGAGTTGCTCTAGTACAGGTGAAATAAATTCAACCATTGGGCCCTCTGAGAAAAACGTGGCGAAATGTCTCGATGAAAAAATGGCGCCGGAGGAGTTCAGTGCTGAAGACCTACGGAAATTAGATACTGAGACATGTGGCGACGATTTATTCCTTTCTGACGAAGACAAGGAAACGGTGAGACGAATGCAAAGGCGGATGCTATGAAATACAAAACAATACCATCGATGCTGGGATTATTCGTCTTAGCGACTCTTGTCTCTAGTTGCGCTAATCTCGGCGAGAACACTCTATCCAGTGAGTTCACCGAACGATACATGCCAACAAATTACGGTGACCACCAAGCCCTAAAGGAGCTCAGTGCTGAAGACCTACGGAAATTAGATCTGGTATCCACAAACCTTGTCTCAGTGTTGTTGCAAATACCAGAGATCAAACCCATGAGCGCCACCTTTCAGGTCACTCGACCGACGTCTGCCTTCGGCAACGTCCTGGTTCGCGCCATGGAGGATGCCGGAATCGCGTTGCAGCTTGTCGCTGCAGATCGAGGTACCAATTATGTCTCATACGGTCAAAGCTTCGCCGTCACGGACACAGGATCGGTGAATGTGTTCTCGGTGGCAGTCAATGATGTTGAGCTATCGCGCGAGTTCGTCAGTCGTCCAGAGGGCATATTTCCGGCGTCATTGGCTAGCGTTAACGGTGCCGCCGTCATCAATGGTATTGACGTCGACGACTCTATTTTCACTGAGCAAGGCGGCGACGATTCATTCCTTTCTGGCGTTCGATCCAAAGACGCCTACAGCGATGACATCAAAGAAGTAGTAGTGAATGAATATGACAGGCTCCCCATCAACAAGCAGACGTCACGTGAGACTGTCATCGCGGATGCCCGACGCCGATTCTTTTTATCGGCAGCGCAGCTCGCGCCTTCTGACCTAGCAGATTACGATCGCTATCGCCGCACTGTATTGATTTTTGATGACAAGAATTCGTTGACCCTTGGCAGTGCCAATAAGGCTTCGACACGATTACTCGTCCGCGAATTCAGCACAGATGATGTGCTTTTGATAAGGGCCTGCAATGATGTTGATGGTGTAAATGCTCTTGCACAGGATCGTGCAATTCGTGTCGAGGAGGAATTTCTCGGCCACAATATTCCTATGTCTTCTGTCCTTCTCGCACCTTGCGCCCAAACCAATTATAGACACCCTGCAGACAACTCACCGGTACCGGTCGAAGTCGTCCATTACCGACCAAAGGCCAAAAAATCATGAGAATCCATGTTCTGGTAGCGTTTGTGATTTCGCTGCCGCTACTAGTGTCAACGGTGGTCGCTGACACCCTGTCCGAAACACGGGAGCGGGGAGCGGTTCGCTGTGGGGTAAATCCAGACCTGAAAGGATTCTCTCATCAGAACAGTCTGGGTGAATTCTCTGGTTTTGACGTGGACTTTTGCCGCGCGATTTCTGCTGCTATCTTCAGCGATCCTGACCGAGTCGAATACACGCCCGTCTCAGCGCCAGATAGACTCATTGCACTGCGCGACGGCCGCATTGACGTGTTGTCACGCAACACGACATTTACACTTGGACGCGATGTAGAGTTTGGCGAGTATGTTGGAATATATTTCTACGATGGCCAGGGTTTCATGACAAAGAAGGCTTCAGGGATACGTTCTGCTCTTGAGTTGGATAACCAGAAAATATGTGTCAGCCGGGGCACAACGACCGAGCTAAACGCTTCTGATTTCTTTGCTGATAGTGAGCTTCGTTACCAGCCTGTATTTTTTGAGGATGAAATTGATGCTGCAATCGCCTACGAGAAAGGGAATTGCGTCGCCCTAACTACAGACCGTTCAGCATTGGCGGCACAACGCGCCTCATTCGATAGCCCAGAGGCGCACCTTGTGCTGCCTGAAGTTATCTCGAAAGAGCCCTTGGGGCCGGTGGTCCGGCATGGAGATCAGGCATGGGAGCAGATTGCACGATGGACGCTGAATTGTCTGATCAATGCGGAAGAGTTACGTATCACTCAAGACTCGGTTGAACGCCTCTCAAGTCCTGACTCACCACCAGCGATCCGACGTGTACTTGGAGTTGAAGGAACAGCGGGAGAAGAGCTGGGCTTAGAGCTCACCTGGTGTGCGTCTATCATTAAAAATCTAGGTAACTACAAAGAAATTTACGATCGACATATTGGCATTGAGACGCCAGTTGGGCTGGATCGTGGCATCAACGAACTATGGACAAATTCAGGCCTCCTCTACGCCCCCCCATCCGATGAGCGAATACCGATTGAAGGCTAACGTCGCAGATTCATACCTCTGTACTACCAACCCATATATCCCCGAGCTTTGCGTCCGCACCCTCGAGGGTGCGGACGTGCATTTCCTCAGCTATGGCCACTAGCTTTTGATGGGTCCATCCGTTTAGTGGTGCCTGGACGATCGCAATGGTGTGCCCGTCGAGGTCCGCTATATGAAGTGCTTCATGGAAAATTGCACTGGCAAAAGCAGTCTCGCCAGGCCTTACGTCAGAAACAAAAAAGGTGATCATCAAGTCGATTCGGATAGGTGTGATACTGAGGGTTACGGTCTTCCGGAGCTGTCGTCATCGGATTCGTTAGGCTGGAAATCAGCAAACATATTTCTAAATTCCTCATCCTCCGTGTGCGCCGCATTTATTTCTTCCTCCAATTCGAAACGAAATGTATCCTCAGCAATTTCCTGAGCTTCGTATTGAGACTTAATTTCATCAACGGCTACAGAATTGATCGGTGGTTCTGAAACCACTCTCACACTAACATGGTGGATTTCTATTTCTATTTCTATCCCGACAGGGCTAATAGGACGAAACAAGATCCTTCCCGTTTGTATCAACCTCCGATCTTCCCCGTCCAGTAGCTTATCTTCTATATTGCCTATCAATATATCGAGCCAACGCAATGACACTTTCTGAGCAATGTGCCTGATGATGAGATCACGTCCTGCATCATTGATATACATCTGAAGATGCAAACCCTGGCAACCCATCCGATCATAGGGCGTCTCATGTGTTGCCAGGTAATGTTCGTAATCACTAATATTTAACATGTCAGCATACTCAGCGCCCATTCAATATCTAAAGAACCAGCTGTTTCGCGGTATCTTGAGTGGTGCAACGCCGAAGCTGCGTCGGATTGCATTCGATCAAATCAACAAGCACACCATTCTCAATAACAGCAACTGACAAGCTGTCTTGAATGGGGCATACGTGCACAACCCGTCCCTGGTGTGCGTGCATAGGGTGGCAGCTGTCGTGTATGACACACTTGGTGTACAGAGCGCTCGGTAGTGCTTCGACGCCAATCATGAAGCTGCCAGCTCCGCATTGATTAGTAGCAACCTCCATACTGCATACGTAATTTTTCGATGCGCTGCGCTATGCTGTGGTCTCATCCATCCACGCACTGTAGTGCTCCCCCTGCCCTTTTCCTCATCGAATTGGACACCGACCATATTGGCGACATCTTGGTGAGTCCAGCCCATCTTCTTGATAAGTGTGTAGACCTCACGGGGCTCGGGTGCTGCATAGGCTCCAGATGAAAATGGTTCAAGACTAGCGCTTTTGCGAAATGCAGTCCACGGTAACTCTTCGAGTTGGACGTCGACGCGGTATTCGGCTTGTTCTTCAGACATGGCTTTATTCCCTCGTGAAATTAATTACGATGATGCCCTAGCATTGCTAGGGTGTCAACCAGTAGGACTCGACAAGAATGCGGAGTTCAGCTATGAAGATAATCGACCAAACCAGGCTTGAGTCCAGGTTCGACATGAAGCATTACGGATCTGAAGAGGATCTGAACGTATCGTCGATCAAAATTAGCAGAGCAACTGTACCGATCAGTTTCCTGCAAAGCCTGCTCAAAAAGAGAAATGTCCGCTTCTTCAATTGCCAAATGAACCGCGTCAAATGAATCTGACTCCGTGCTCATATCCGCCCCACATGAGGCGCACTCTGGTGGCTCATCCAGCTGGTACTGGTCAGACTGAAAATTGTTACACCCTTTAGGGCAGTGCCACGTCATTACATCCTGCTCAATCAGTGATAGCGTTGTTTTCATTCTAGGACTTCAACTCTCATTCATCGGTAACGAAGGTATAAGGGACTGAACAACAGCGTCGATTCAATTCGGTCTGAACGCGCGCTTCTCCGAACGTTCGCGTCGTAAGGGGCTAGTGTGCCTACATCAACTTCATCGCCACTGATGCCCGGTCCAATAAACAAAGGTAAGCTAAGCGGCACCATTTTCTTGATGCCATTGCGCCCTGCGGTGTGAATTAGCGATGCAACGGGGTATGGTGCTCGAGGACGTTCTCTGATAATTTTGGCAGATTTATTAAGTGAGCTCACCCGGTCGATCGCAGTAAGTAATGCTACTCGATGATCATCGATATCGACACCCAACTCTAATCGATTTCGAAGCAATGCGATAGCCTCGCCTTTAGTGAGATGCGTGACAGCGTGTGTGCCAGGCGACCACGTGAATCTCACGGCCTCAACCGGCGATCGTACAGTACGTATTTGCCGGTATACCTGCAGCATTATTCGACCAGGGAACGTGCGACCATGAAAGACGTTTCGTGCTCTTGCGTCTGGATAGCGTTGTTTTATTGAAGCCTGCAGATCACGCTTCAAGCTATTGATGTCGTCTATCTCATCAAGCAGTAACCGATCGAGCACGATATAACCCGGAACACGATAGACCGAACCTGGATGTTGCTGTTTCGGTCTGGAAAAAGCCCGGAAAGACTGAGCACACAAATCGACAGCCTCAGCCTCACTGGCGCACTCCGGGAACACTTTTTCGGGAACAAGGCCATCTTCATATAAAGGTATGCGGAACGCACCAGCGTTCACGACAAACTGGGGCCAGTACTCGTTGAATCGATCAATACTCTCGCACAGCTCTGTCATCAGCTGCTCCGGATCCGCTGATCCGCCCTCCTCCGGATAACGTAATTCGAGCTGTTTTTCACCCATGATGTTATATAATCCCTACGCGTTAAGCTGAGTCTACACCGCTCAACCTACCTTTTGTACTCCAGCAACCCAGTCCACTGGCAATATTGCGCGAATACGATGGGGCGCGGTCACCAAAAAAAGAATCTGAATGTAGGGATTATATAACACAGGTATGCGTTGATAGACTCTCACACGCATTACGGCAACGCGCCCGGAGAATAAGGGGCAATCACATACTGTGATTGCCCCTGCGAAACGGATTGCATCCGTTGGTTCCGTCCAGTCCCTACGGGCTGTCTCAACCGTTGACAACGCTGTACCCCGTGATATCAGGCTTGACGATATTCTCATCATCAAGCCAAAACAAATCCCCGGCTACAATTACATAGTCAGAAGATGTCGACAGGACAGCCTTATATACCTGACCAAAGTACGGATCGATGTCATACGGTCCTTCTCCTCTCGACCGAATAACAATGACATTCGCAAAGGTACTCATGCTGGCAAGACAGTAATATGTAGTTGCCCCAGGACTCTATTCAATTCATTTTTATAGATTGAAATAGCTTTCTCTTGGGAGACAATTCGTACACTTTTACCATCGCAATAGCTGAACGTATGCTTGTACCCAAAATATTCAGGACGTCCAAAGTAAGTTGTCAAAAGATCCAAACTTTCTTTGTAAATATCGCTTGGGCGTTTCTTCCCAAGGCAATGAGGCTTCATCGAATTGTCCTCGATTAAGCGAGGAATCTCGTATAGATGAGTGCCACTGCAATAGGACACATGTACAAACTCGCATTTTTACATGCGAGATATACTATTGGCATCATGTATCAAAAGGTCATCACGAAAATGGGTGACAGTTTTTCCGACCAATGCTACTAACATTTGGTGGACGGTTTCTGAGCCCTTCGCAATTCGAGTATTGCTATGAACAATTTCCATGGGTTGCTCCAAAATAAAGTCGAGAGCAACCCCCAAAGGGATTGACTCCCTACGGGTTATGAATGAATGCACCGAACGCGATTAGCGTTCTGACCAAAATTTCAGCGCACTTTCAGGTCATGGACACTTTTTGCGTGATGTCGACACGTAAACTCTTGTTTAAATAACCTGCCTATTCAGAACCACTACAGATACCCATTAGCTCCACTATAGCTCTCAAACATCGGCTATATTCGAAGGTGATGAGCATTGCTAGCACTACGCACTCCGCCTGACAGGTAGCCGGGAACTGAGCATGAGAGAAAAACCAGAAACCCTTTCAGATTCTCGAATATTTCTACCGTACTTCCTGGCCGGCCTTGTGATCAACATGTTTATTCGTGGTCGTCTAGACGTGGATCCTTATCTTATCCTTGTACTCGCGTTCGGATTAGCTATTGGAATCTGGCCAATGCCTTACTTTTTCTACCCCAACAAATCCATAGCAGAGACGAGAAGTATTTGGTATGCGATTGCCAGCATATTCCTCGGTTGTACAGTTGCCAGCCTTGCTTTCCCACCCTCCACCATTCTCGCATTTGTCAGTACCATGGTCATTTGCCCCCTGGCTTTGTACGCCGGATACGCGTCTATGCTGCTGCGAGAACGTCATCGTGATTAACGCTTCACAACAGACGGCATCGCCCTGTCAGTGCAGAGTACGCCGGTAAGTCCTTCGTCCGCTTATTTTTGCTTACGCAGTATTGAAACAACGACTCCACGCCTGGGAAAGTCATCAAAGTGCACAGGAGCCCAACATCCTTCAGAGAATATCTTTGCCTCCTCGACGCCAAGATCAGTAAGCTCCTGTTGCAACCTCCTGACACGTTCAAGCGCTAGCACCTTATTGCCATTCTTAATGCTTGTTTTTCCGCTAGAGCAACCGATTAGACTCACGATGTCAGTTTCCGGGTCATAGTCCGGCAGAATTGCTCGGACACGTGCTTTTCCTGCAGTGCCGAGATTCATTGAGTCATTGGCAAAAATTACATCATGCCTGACAACATTTTCGTAGGTGTCGAACAGTCCCTTGTAATTACTGCGATCGGTATAATACACATTGTCCAATTCTTCGAGGACTCTCATTACTTCAGGATTCTTGTCTGAAGGCTCGGAATAAAGGTTTTCACGTGATTCGCCGGTTGAGGTAAATTTTGGCACCTCTTGCCACTGTTTGACGTCGACAGCAGTTTCTACCGTTGCAACCGCTTCAGATTGAGGCGCATTAAATTCATTGTCAGAATTTCGATCGTCGTGGTGGCCTATCGACGAACAGCCGCTAGCCAATGAAGCCAGCAAAAAACTTACGCTTCTACACTTCCGTATCAAGACGTTTCTCCAGCCAAATCTTCGATCGACAATCTAGCATTAGTGACTATGAAAAATGTTCAAACACTAACCTTTTTTTAACTTTTTGTCCGCCCGAATATCATATCTGTACGGTCTAAAACGTGTGCTAGAACGCGGCAGTGTGTTCTTTGAAAAAAGCAATTACACAACAGCAATCATGTTTCCTTGCGCACGACAAATAGCTGAGCGCCACGCGTATACAATGCGTGACGTTCAGCTACTGCTCAAACCACTTTTTTCGTATCTTCGTCTTGTGAATTCAGACTCCACTTTGTAAGCTCAAACAGATAACTCACTACAGCCTCAGCTTTTGTGCAGGCCTTGGTGAATGCCGTAGGATCATCCTTTATCCCGGCCAACCACGATTCAATATATTGAGCATGGTCAGGCCTGGGAACCATGCTGATATTCAAATCGGCGCATAGATATGCCGATCCAATATCGACCACAAGCTCCTCTCGAGCATAGTTTTCTCCACCAAACAGCCAAGTTTGATCGTGTCCAAATCGATCTAGTCTTGACTCAGCACCAGTCCAATGCCCAAGTTCATGCAGTAATGTTTGGTACCACGCTTCAGTAGCACCACCTGCTTTGAATAAAGACTTGTCAGGCATCGTGATCACGTCGGTATTAGGCGAATAAAAGGCGCCGGACCCACGCACCTTGATCGCCGCCTTCGTCCGTCGAACAAATTCTTCAGCGTCTTCCAGAACATCCGGGATCTCCGTGGGACCAGCTGTTATAGCCGGTATTCCGTCGATGTCATCTCGGTTATAAACGTAACCTTCTCGATACAAAAGCTTCCTAAGCTCCTGCTCACCGTTGTCACCTTCTTCAAAAAGAGGTTTGTATAGAAATACCGGTGCTCCCGAACTGCCTTTGCGGATCTTTCCACCTATGTTCTTCCATTGCAAAAATGTAGCCCATTCATTAGATCGGCCTTGCCCCAGCGCCATCAGTACGGCCGTATTAGTACCGCGATATGTTCGGCCTGTGACTCCATTCTTGGGTCTCGCGCCACCGTACCAGGGTAGAGTAAATTGACCTGCACCTGCCTCGATAGATTCAATTATTAGCTTCGATATTTTCTCATGGTGAGATAGTTTCTTAGCGGATTTCATTGGATATAGCTCCTTGTTTTCAATCGGAGCAGCCCCAACTGGGGATTGCCCCGTTGGGTCGAATGAATGCACCGAACGCGACTAGCGTTCTGACCAAAATTTCAGCGCACTTTCAGGTCATGGACACTTTTTGCGTGATGCCAACACGTAGAATTTTTCTTAAATGCTTTCACTTCCCTGAAAGCCCTTAAGAAAAATCCCATAAAGGGATATTTCCGCTGCAGAATCACACGCCTTCATCATGTTTATCTTTAGCTCATAGCAAGTCTCTGCTCCCATACAAAGAGGTCGTACTGTTGAGACTCCGGGCTTGGATGGCAACCAGTTGGCTGCACTACCAAACAAAAGCTACGCGCATTTGATTACACGCGCACGCTCGCGTGGCGTTTTTAATTTATTTACGAGTTTAAGCAGTAGCTCATCAAACTCTTCCTGACGGAGAGAGTTTGATGAGCTACTGCGAGACAGAAGACAAAGACAACCGGGAATTATTCCCGGTGTCTTCGTAGGTGCAAGCTGTTAGGCAGCTACAGTCCTTGCTACATAGGCAGAAGCATCATCATTCCAAGCGTATCCGTTGTTAATCAGAAACCGCAAGTACGGCTTGTACATTGGATCATTGGAGTCGAGTTCAATACATTCCGAATCCAAAGTGCTTTCGACAAATGCCGCCATGAGCCTTTCGTATTTTTCCCGATCAGATTCTTCGGGTTCAACGGTCGAGGCAGTTGCATCAACATCTTGTTGGACAGATGCATCCTGCTCGGGAGCATCCTGGGTAGTTTCCTTTGATTCAACCGGAGTTGAACCTGCAGGACTATCACCGAAATCATCTGGGGTATCAAAGCGTTCATTTTCGACATAGACATGATTGAGTGAAACTAATCGCCCCTTCATGGTTGCACGCGGTTTTTGGTCCACGTTCGAAATGTACACATCGGCCCACAAGTCTCCGATAGTAAAGAAAGCAGATATCGGCGGGTGCCCCTTTGGATTTGATTCTGATTTCACGCCTTCCTTGAAATCGTATTTTTCCAAAAGTGCAGTGACGATCGCTGTAGCACGGGCACCAACAACATTGACATTGATGCGCTGTGTTTTCGTTTTCTGTCCTGAATCCCTCTTGCCCTGCTTGACGTGAACATCAACAGACAGGAACGGATCCTGGCGAGTGTTAACCAGGCGAATGTTGTTTAAAAAACAAGCGCCCGTATAGTGGTCGTTCCAATATTGTGCAGCTTCAGTAGTTGATGTGCTGTTGTTTTCGTTAGATGTAGTCATGAGTGTATCTCCGATAGAAAATGAAGGGGCACTCACCCCCAAGGGATTAAGTGTCCCGAGGGGTTTACTACAAGTTCCGTATTAGTCGTCGTTGCCTTCAATTTTCCGTCGCGATAAGCGATGAAAAACTAAAAGAGCCACGCCGACCAGTATGAAAAGTGTAGTCAATATTGCTTTCGCAAGAAAAGGAGTCATTTGTTTTCAACATCCTCTAAGAAGAGCAATGCCACGTACTCACAGAGTATGAAAGCAATTGCTGTGTAACAAACCTCAAACCAATTTCCAGCAGTGAATGCTGGCCAACCGATTGCACCTAAAACGGCGAAACCGAATAATCGCATGGTGGTAGCGGAATGTTTAAGTTGCTCGTCATTCAAAATGCTCAGCTTGAGACATTTAACGATTCTGAGCAGTTGGGTTTTAAACTTCATGGTGTCTCCATTCATCTAGACTGGAGGAAGAGATCTATGATCTACCCATGAACTAGGGGGGAGATCGTCTCCCCCGAAAGGACCAGGATTACGAGAACCGTAGTTCTCGTTGAGCGTTACGAGCCTGGTTAGTACGCTCAATTAATGCCACGAGGGCAGTAATGCATTTGCTGTCGGTAGGCTAGCAGATACATTTCTGCTAATCAAGCATGTGTTTGTGCACGTCGCATACCACTTTGGATGTGGTCCAGTAATTTTTGTGGTGAGGGCACACCAGTTAAGATTACGTCTGCGGTATCCGTACCCGACGAATGAAGGAATATCGAGCCGACCCCAAAAATAACTTCGAACATTTTTTGTTTCTTAGTTGCCAGCGTAATTGAACGATAGCTTAAGGGTCGCACCACTCCTCCGAGGATCCCTATGACATGCGAGACGCCTTCTTCCGTAAAACGATACTGATGCCGGTAGTGCCTGAAAGCGAGTCGAACTATTGTCCAAGCGATAGCAACAAGTAGCCCAAGGTTTGCAAACAGCGCCCAATCAATGCGTTGTCGAAAAGTACGCTCCACAAATGTCAATGGTTTGGCGGCATAGAAAATCGCCCATTCGACATTGATGTAGAGCAGTACCAACAATGCCAGAGAAAGAAAGCTTTTCCATTCTCTCCGCCATGCGGGCCTAACAACGAAAACCTCTCGGCTCACACTCCCTCCGCTTCTGCTGCAGTCTCCACTTTTGCAGGGGGGGTAGAAGAGCGATTGCGCTCTGCGAACTTGAGAGATTGAATCTTTGGCAACCAAGGCAACACAACTTGCGCCCTGATCTGCAAAGATTGTCGGTGATTACCGGTAGCCTCTTCTATCCAATTGTTTGTAGTCTGATCGCCTACGACGAAAATTGGGTCTCCGTTGCCAAGGAGTTCAATGACTGATCTAGACATGACTTCACCCCAGATTGTCACGTCATACCAAGCGCCCTGGTCTATCCAAGTCTGGTCTTTTTTACCGCTGTACCCTTCAGTAGATTTCATTCGAAATTCTACGATGTCGCGTTTCTCACCATCAATTAAAACTGTTTTTTTCTCGGGCTTGCTTCCAATATTCCCTTTCACAGATATTTTCGCCACGGGTGTCAGTGCCTCACTTCGCTGGTAGTAGTCGAATTTTGACCGTACACCTAACCGTCCGATATATGCCGTGAAATGCGGCGCTTCGTACCGCCTCATTACCAGCGAAATTGTATGTAAAGCTGTGCAGGTGAGAAGAAGAGGCGCTCGCCCCTACTCCTTATGTGTCTTTGAGCTTTTTAAGTTCTTTCGGCCCTTTGCTGATTAGAAACCCCATAAACTGAGATTCGAAATTGTAGAGTTTCTTTTTTGAACGGGCCTGTTCATTAGCAAACAATCCAGCCAGCATGTAGATGTCGTCCGTGGTAAGACCCTTAAAAGTCTCCTTGATTACTTCGACGGTCTCGGGATGCAGGGAAGTAAACGCTGGGTCATCTTCCGACTCCGACCCAGGCACTGTGTTGCGATTGGTAAAAACTATATGCTCAATCTTCGCACCCGTTTTTTTATCGATGCGTTGCTCAAACTGCATGTGATAGTCAGGCAAGCTGTCAGACTGTGCCATTTTTTTTATGTGGTATTTGTAACGACCTTTTGTTGTGTTGGTTCCGCTCTTTTGAAAGAGTGTTTCGTACTTGAGAGAGAATGTCCTTTTTGTTCCCACATGCTTGCGCGCTAGCTCGTAGACTCTTCGCTCGTTGGGCGTCAAATCGAAATACCGTGGCGAAAGCGTTAAGACGTTATTGTCCTTGATTGCATCGTAAAGCCAATCGGATATTTTGACCTCCACGTAATCCAAACGTCGATCCTCATCATTGAAATGATGCACTGAATCCGCGCGCTCCAGCACATGGAAACGCCGTACCTCTGTCGATGTTGACCCACCCTTTCTAGCTGCTGGAATATTCGTCTTCACATAAGTACTTGTAAGCCGATCCAGCGCACGCATTAAAGATTTATAACCCTCGCCACAGGTACTGCGTTTACAGAATTTGAGCGTGTCATTGACCTTGAGGCGAAGGTAGTATCCAGGTTGACCGCCTTCTTTCTTGATGCGCATGAATTGGCTGATGATGTAGATCATTACACCCTTGTCGTTCATTGTGGGCAAGCCATACTTGCCCGATGTCAATTCAACATGAATGTCTTTGTATGTATAGGTAATCTCATGCATTGGCTCTGTAGTGGCCATGGCATAGGTCGGGAATTCCATGTGCCCTACAACATCCTTCAGCGCCGAATCAGTAAAATCAGCAAGATAGACAACACTGTCCTCGGCTGCATCATCTGCATAATAATACCGGGTGTTAGCAAGCGCATGCACTCGGGTGTCATCAATGACTACGCCCTCCCCTGCAGCCACTGCCTTAGTCTTCACCTGTCGTGTCATCACGCTCCACCCTGATTCGTTGCATCACATCAGCTACGAGATACGTGAATTTGCGGACTTTTCCGCGAATTCACGTATCTCCATTCCGATTGTGACAGATATGTGAACTTGCGGAGTTTTCCGCGAATTCACGTATCTGTATTCATGATCATACTAGTTACGTGAACTTGCGGAGGTTTCCGGTAGTTCACGCATCCACCTTCGATAACACTAAACGGACGGTCTACCTCACAACAGCTGGTCCATCACTACCACTGCTCCGGAACCTACCTGAGCGCCGATAACGGTTGACACGCACTGTGGTTGCTCATCAGTAAATTTTGAACCGAGAAATACATAACCGGTTCACATATTAAAGCCTAAAAAGACAAATAATACAAACCGGTCTACAATTTAGCAAGCCCACCGCGAAGTTCGTGATATGACTACTGAATTGAGAAAGCCTGAAAACACCATGTCGCTCGGCGCTATTCGGAGTATCGCCAAAGCCGCTAGAGATATGATCAGTAAAGTTCATGAAATCGAACTTGCCGATCCAGCCGACAATCCAGATAGCCCCACTGATCAGCCTTACTACACAATGGCGGAGGCTGCAAAGATGCTTGGCAAGACAGTGAGCGGACTTCGAAAAGCCGAGGAATCTGGAAAAATTCCAATTCTTGGAAAAATGGAAAACGGCAGAAGGAAGAAGTACACGCTTGCCCAAATCAACGAGATGAGAGGCTACTGGAATTGTTTGCCTAGAAGAGGTCCAAATTCCGAAGCAATTCGATTGTCCTTTCAAAATTTCAAAGGTGGCGTTGGCAAAACTACTCTATCTGTTCATTGTGCGCAGTACCTCGCCGCTGCCGGTTACCGGGTCTTACTGATAGACGCTGATAGCCAGGGTTCAGCCACAACCACCTTCGGATTTCGCCCCGATGTTGACGTGCATGGAGAGGACACTCTCGCACCGTATCTCTCAGAGGAGGCTGATGACTTAAGGTATGCAATCAAACCTACCAATTGGGAAGGTTTGCATTTGATCCCCGCCTGCCTCGAACTTTATGGCACCGAGTATTACCTCGCATCTCTGGCAGGAACCGCCGAGGGAGAAGGGTGGCTGGATCGGTTGGATATCGGTATCGATACCATTGAGGATGACTACGACATCATCCTTATCGATCCGCCTCCGGCTCTGGGTATGATTTCGCTCAGCGTACTGAGAGCAATTAACGGCCTTATCATTCCCACCCCTCCCGCCATGTTCGATTTCCATAGCACCGCTTCATTCTTCGACATGCTTGAAGAGGTAATGGAGTCACTGGCCAATCTATATGGCGAAGATGCCGTAGAGCTGGAATTCGTCAAGATCATAGTCTCGAAAAAAACCGATAGACAAGCACAGGAGTTCGTAAATGATCTGATGAAAAAGACATTCGGGAACAACGTGCTGAAAAACGCCTTTGTGCAGTCCGCTGAAATTGACAATGCTTCCAGCTCCTGGAGAACGGTTTATGACTTGCCGCGAGCAACATCATCGCACCAGACATACAAGCGCTGCATTGAAAATTTAAACGCTGTTTTCGGAGAAGTGGAAGGCTTGATACAGACAGTCTGGACAGCCAGAGAAACTCAAAAGACCCTGTCAACGGCTATGCCAGACTTCACCCATGAAACAACAGTGGAAGAGCCAGTCATCTAGAATTTGTCGATCGACAAATTCTATAACTCTCTGTTTTTAAAGGTAATACTATGATTAAAGACAAAAAAAACGCTTTTGCCAAAAGAGCAGCGCAGATCGATGCGTTGGACAGCGGCGATCGGAGCGATCAGACACTTAAGAAAGCTCATAGCAATGTACTGGCTCAGCGCAAAGAAATTATCGCTACGGTGCAAGGCAAATCACGCACCGTCAAACACATTCTTTGGGACCCCAAGAGAATTTCACTATGGCACGGCCACAATCGCGACTATGGAGCGCTATCGGAAGCTCGATGTAGTGATCTCATTAGCCGGTTTAGGCAAGACGGTCAAAAGTTACCTGCCATTGTCAGAAAGGTCGAGTCATCCACCCAATACGACTACGAAATCATCTGCGGAGCGCGACGGCACTGGACTGCAACATTCCTCAAAAGAGACCTACTGATAGAAGTGCAAAACCTCGATGACCGGGAAGCTTTCCTGCTCCAAGATATCGAGAACAGAGACCGTGAAGATATCTGCGATTACGAGCGGGCTCGTGACTATGCCAAGGCGCTGCCCATTCACTTTGGTGGGAAGAGGGCCCGCATGTCCGAAGAGCTACAAATCGACAACGGGTATTTCTCACGCCTTTTGGCGTTGGCAGACCTGCCGGAAGAAATAGTCGGGGCGTATTCAGACATCAGACATCTTGTAGTCGAGCACATGAAAACCTACTCGAAAATCTTGAAGGACGATAAATTGAAGAGCCGCGTAATTGCTGCTGCTGCAACACTCAAAGGTAAAGGCTTGACCGGACCACAGGTAGTGAAGGAACTGAGAAATGCTGCAGAACCTAAAACCAAAACCAAGGATGCGTGTGAGTTCACCGTCAAACGGGGCAGGGCTGGTGACTACACCATAAAAATCAAACCTGGAAAGAACCGTGTATCAACGATCGACAGCATCAAAGCTGAATTGGCTGCTTTCATACAGCAACTCGAAGCTGAATTGAAAAAAAGTACACGCATAGCCCCAGCCACCTCCGATGTTGTCGATGACCCTGTGGATAACGTTTGAACTTACAGCCCAATATGTGGATAAGTCGCTGCTTCAGGGGCATTAATCCACGTGAAAGCGCGGAAAAAAGGCGTGAACATGCGGATAGAACGTCATGAAAGCGCGGAAAACCCACGTGGGTCCACGGACAACACGCGTGAAACCGCGGAAAGCTGAATATGATTACTAGAATAAAAACAACAAGATAAGAAGAATAAATGGAGACGTAACACGTACTAACTCCTTTCTAACTCCCTAATTAATTCAAATAATAACAAGGGTCACAAAAAGGCAGATCTGTACAAATATTGATCACCTAGGCATCTGTACATGAGTGTTGAGTCCAAACCAGTTCTAAAACAGGTTAAAACGTGCCACGTGGCACACTTTTCTGGCAATCAACCCAAGATACTCAAGCGAGCAGGGCCTCGTGAAACAGCAACATGTATCAAACAATCTTATTATCTGTTCGCAAGTCACGCTATGCCTTGCTCGTGACACGCAAGTAGACGTCTGCTTCAAGTGCTGTAAAATGTGCCACATGGCACACTATTCATCAGTAACCCAAATACCGGTCGAGCAGATTAGACCTCACAAAAGTATCAAGGCAAGACAAGCCGATATCCCTATCCAATACCTCGCAGACTGCAAGGCAGCTGGTGCAATTATCGAGCCGTCCATTTGCACAGTCGGAAGCGACGACAACAGATACACGCTCATGAGCCATCCTTGGGGTTGGCATGCGGCTCAACTGCTGATGTATCCAACCATCCCTGTAATAGCGTTGGCAGGCGATCACAGCTCGTATAAGCCGTTTCTAGCCATGGATACTGACAATGACTTGGTCAGTTGGTCAGAAGAGCTCTACGGTGTTCTAAAGCATCAGGGGATGTCAGTAACAAAGCTGGCAAACAAGTTAGGCATGAACAGATCCACCTTGTCTCACACCCTGCAATTTCGCAAACTGAATGTTAGGTGCGTGGACGCCTTACGGCGTCAGTTGATCAATAAGGGACACGCAAAAAGACTTGCTTACCTGGATCCGCAGAAGCAACTTGCTGCTCTTGAATGGCTACTGACTCAGGAATCAATACCTACGGTCGATGAGTTTCAGATTCACCTCAAATCATCTGCAGTAAAAGCTGTCTCAGCCGAAGCCGTAGTTGATGTTCAGACAGTCAGTACTGCACGCAAGGACCCAGACATACTCAAATACGAACAACGCATCAGTGAGCATTTCGGTTGCAAGGCTGAGCTGATCGACGGCAAGCTATCATTGGACTACTGTTCCAATCTTGACGTTCTTGAAGGCATATTGGAAAAATCAAACTTTCAATAAGAATCACGTGAATGCGCGGATTAATGGGAATTAGTCCATATAAATCAATGTGATAGAGATACGTGAATTCGCGGAAAAACGAAACCTACTATATGCGTTACTGCATAATTAATTAACAATATCAAAGACTTGCGGATTGTCGAATCGAAGTGTTCTGACATGATATCAATCCTACAATCGCTGAATTTTCCGCGAAATCACGTATCTGGTAACTAATTGTATTCAAAGAAAAATAACGAATAACTTACCCCGTGAGGCTATAAACGCTAGTCGCGAATCCGCGAAATCACGTTTATAAGCAACCAAATACTGGAATCATCGATGTTGGCCCGGCATACAAATGGTGCCCAAAACGGTGATTATGCGAGGTGCATAACTGGTGGCTAGTACCAGTAGGACGCTTGCGAAACTTATGCTTATGCGGGTTGCATAAATGAATAACGAAGATACACAGGCCAGTCAATGTGAGTTGAAGAGGGACGGGGTAGTGAGTGAGAAGCTATATTTCGAATGCTTGCAGATCGAAAAGTCAGTGTGCAACTTCTTAGAAGTTCTCCAGCATCAGATTGTCTTGCGTAGCATCAGTAACCGATACACTGCTCTATCTGGATAGCCAACGGTAGATGTGCCATCTTCGACCTACTGCATCGTGATGATTGACGGAAGGCCCAGAAAAAGATCTTCGCAGCATAGACGCAGAAGTATTGCGTCATCATGATTGCTGACCTACCGTGATGATGCTGGCACAGGCGCTCATCTGAGTAAGCGTGAACGGGTAAATAGTAGAAGCACGCATGGATGTCGTCGTAGTCATCAGGCAGGAACCCACTTTTATGCGCCCCGCATAAATTGGATGGGCATCGGTAAACGGTAGGAAAATGACCAGGTGAATGGTGCAATCAGTCAGGGTGAGCGTGGTAGCAAAGGAACCTTGCTAAATACTCGAAATCGCAGTAGCACCGAAAAGCGATACCAGTACTCCGAGCATGTGGCTCATTTGCTCGATTCATACCGAGTCCTCTCAATTGGCGTTTGGCATTATGCCAGGCGCATAACTTAGTAACGCTGGGTCATTTCAACAGGTGTCGCCACCGCAGAGGGTTGATGGTAGATCGGAAGAAATGAAGAAGCTCATTGGCTCAGATCATCGGGTGACGGACGTTGCTTTTTGGCTCATACCTCATACTGAGCAAGTAATGAATCGAGCTCGTATTTGACGTCATCGGCGAACGATTTT
>RCMY010002247.1_pt1 | contig 29453 bp, 28 predicted proteins | sample 2041341 | NCBI WGS metagenome assembly RCMY01 (sample SAMN09708234, study PRJNA481090) | Marine sediment metagenome, whole genome shotgun sequencing project. | reverse complement strand
GCGGATGCGCCCGCCACCGTCAAGGCGGTCGATGCCGTTGACGCGGACGACATGATCCTCGACATCGGCCCCGACACGGCGGCGCGCTATGCGCAGATGATTGCCGAGGCCGGGACGGTGGTCTGGAACGGTCCCGTGGGTGTGTTCGAGTTCGACGCCTTCAGCCACGGCACGCACGTGTTGGCGAAGGCCATTGCGGACAGCGAGGCGTTCTCGATAGCCGGTGGCGGCGATACGCTGGCGGCGGTTGACAAGTACGGCATCGCCGATCGTGTGGACTACATTTCCACCGGCGGCGGCGCATTCCTGGAGTTCCTTGAAGGCAAAGTGCTGCCGGCGGTAGCGGCACTGCAGGCGCGCGGCTGAGCATTGGATCGCGAAGGGAGCCGGGCTTGAAATTCACGTTTTTCTTGATCTGGACGGCACTCTGATCGACTCGGCGGTCGGCATCACGACCTGCGTGGCCCACGCGCTGACACAGATGAATTTGCCCGTGCCACCGCAGGCAGAACTGAGGCGCTGAATCGGCCCATCGTTGCGGACCAGCTTTGGTCCGCTGCTGGATGATCCGGCGGATGGACATTGAAGGCGCCCGCCACCACGGCATGCGCAACGTCGGTGTGCTGTGGGGATTCGGTGGCCAAGCCGAGCTGCGCGCGGCCGGCGCACAGTGCCTGGCGCACGCGCCCGCCGAACTTCCAATGCTGATTTCGGACTGACCACGCGCCTGTGAAATCCAGAGGTGCGCCGAGCCGGGGATCACGCAAAGGCGGCGTTTCAATCGTGTTAGCGTCAGCGGCTTGACCCAGTCCGGAGAACCACGATGGCCGCGCTGCTGCGACGTACCAAGATCCTCGCCACCCTTGGACCGGCGACCGACGCGCCCGGCGTACTCGACGCGCTCATCGCCGCTGGCGTCGACGTGGTCAGGTTGAACTTCTCCCACGGCACTCCTGACGAGCAGCGCGCGCGGGCAGAAGCGGTACGCGACGCCGGCCACCGCCTGGGTCGTGAGGTCGGCATCCTGGTGGACCTTCCGGGACCGAAGATCCGCATCGACCATTTCGTCGACGGCAAGGTCCAGCTGTCGGCCGGTGACCGTTTCGACTTGATCGCGCGCGCCGATCCCCCGCTGGGCACCGCAGCCGGAGTAGGCGTCAATTACCTGGGGCTCCCAGGCGATGTCGCCACCGACGACGTGCTGCTGCTGGACGACGGAATGATGCAGTTGCGGGTGACTGCGGTGGACGGTCAACGGATTTCCACGATCGTGCTCAATGATGGCGAGCTGTCCGACCGCAAGGGTCTGAACAAGCAGGGCGGCGGGCTGTCGCTGGGGGCGCTGACCGAGCACGACGCGGAGCTGATCAAGGTCGCGGCGCAGATGGGTGCGGACTTTATTGCCGTCTCGTTCTGCCGCACCGCCTCCGACATGCACGATGCGCGCCGCCTGGCCCGTGCCGCCGGCAGTGACGCGTTGCTGGTGGCCAAGATCGAACGCGCCGAGGCCATCGAGAACCTTGGCGAGATCATCGATGCCAGCGACGTGGTGATGGTGGCCCGTGGCGATCTGGGCGTGGAGATCGGCGACGCGGAGTTGCCGGGCATCCAGAAGAAGATCATTCGCGAGTCGCTGGCGCGACACCGCGTGGTGATCACCGCGACCCAGATGCTGCAATCGATGGTGGAAAGCCCGATCCCGACCCGCGCCGAGGTGCTGGACGTGGCGAATGCGGTCATCGACGGCACCGACGCGGTGATGCTGTCGGCCGAATCCGCCGCGGGTCGCTATCCGGTGCGCGCGGTCGAGGCACTGGCGCGGATCTGCCTGGGGGCGGAGCGCCAGTTCGATCACGACACCGACTTCGAAGCCGCCCCGCGCAATCTGCAGCGCGCCGACCAGGCCATCGCGATGGCGGCTATGTTCATCTCTGAGCACATCGGCGTGCGTGCAATTGTGGCCGTTACAGAGTCCGGTGGAACCGCGGCCTTCCTGTCCCGCTTCCGTTCACCGGTGCCGGTCTTCGGGCTGTCCCGGCACCCGGGCACCCGCCGCAAGATGGCTCTGATGCGCGGGGTCATCCCGATGGATTTCGACAGCCGGGGGATGGACACGCGCGACGCGGTTCGCAACGGGGTGCGTCGTTTGTACGAGGCGGACCATCTGGCGGTCGGGGAGCGGGTCATCTTTACCAGCGGCGACCACATGGAGCATCGCGGCGCGACCAACACGCTGCGCCTGCTGCTGGTCGGAGAAGCCGGCACCTCCGAGGGCCTGGGAGACTTGTAGGGCCCCGTAAGCCACTGTTTCGCAATGGCCTTTGCCGTGGACGCCGGCTATACTTTGCGGCTAACCGCCACTCCTCCAGGAATCCCATGAGCATCGAACAGCTTGCCGACATCGCCCAGGCAATGGTCGCCCCGGGCAAGGGCATCATCGCGATCGACGAGTCCACCGGCACCATCCAGAAGCGCTTTGACGGCGTGGGCATCGAGTGCAACGAAGAGAACCGCCGCGCCTACCGCGAGATGCTGTTGACGACACCGAAGCTGAACCAGCACATCTCCGGTGCGATCCTGTTCGATGAAACCCTGCGCCAGTCGACCAAGGACGGCGTGCCGTTCGCCAAAGTGATGATGGACAACGGCATCATCCCGGGCATCAAGGTCGACAAGGGCACCCATGCCCTGGCCGGCTTCCCCGGTGAGGTGGTCACCGAGGGCCTGGACGGTCTGCGCGCCCGCCTTGAGGAGTACTACAAGCTGGGTGCCCGTTTCGCCAAGTGGCGCGCGGTGATCAACATCGGTGACGACACGCCGTCGGGCACCTGCATCGAGGCCAACTCGCACGCGCTCGCGCGCTATGCCGCGCTGTGCCAGGAGCAGGGCCTGGTGCCGATGGTCGAGCCGGAAGTGATCCTCGTTGGGAACCACGACATTGACACCTGCTACGACGTCACCGAAGTCACTCTGCGCTCGCTGTTCGGTTCGCTGTACGAGCACAACGTGATGCTGGAAGGCACGATCCTGAAAGTCTCGATGGTGCTGCCGGGTTCCACTTGCAGCGACGTCGCTTCGGTCGAGGAAGTCGCCGCCGAGACCCTGCGCTGCCTGAAGTCGACGGTTCCGGCGACTCTGCCAGGCATCGTGTTCCTCTCGGGCGGCCAGTCCGACGAAGATTCCACCGCGCATCTCAATGCAATGAACGTTGCGGGACCGAACCCGTGGCCGCTGTCGTTCTCCTACGGTCGCGCCATGCAGTCTGCGGCGCTGGAGATCTGGTCCAAGGACCTGACCGGCAACGTCGGCAAGGCCCAGGACATGGTGTTTGAACGTGCGCGTGCCAACGGTCTGGCCGCACTGGGCGAGTGGCAGGGCTGATTCAACCGGCTGTTCCGGGCTGGAGAGACCATGCCGCTCGGGTCACGCCACCATCTTCGAATCAAAAACGCCGGCATTTGCCGGCGTTTTTGTGTCTCACGTCCAATGCCGGACGTCTCCGCTGTGTGACCGCCTCACGGCAGGCCGGCAGCCAGCCACTCGTCATCGGAGCCCTCGTTGACGTCTTCCATCAGGAAGGTGCTCAGGTAGCGTTCGCCGGTGTCGGGCAGCATCGCCAGGATCACCGAGCCCTGCTCGGAGTTTCGCGCCACTTCCAGCGCCGCGGCCAGCGTGCCCCCGGCGGAGATACCGACGAAAATGCCTTCCTCCTGCGCCAGGCGCCGCGCGGTGTCACGCGAAAGTACATCGCTGACTGGCAGCACCTCGTCCGCGATGTCCTGGTTGAGCACCTCCGGCAGGAAGTCGGGCGTCCAGCCCTGGATCTTGTGCGGCTGCCACGGATCGCCGGCCAGCATCGATGCGCCGGCGGGTTCGCACGCGACGATGCGCACCGCGGGCCGGGCGCACTTGAGCACTTCGCCGACACCGGTCAGGGTGCCGCCGGTGCCCCAGCCGCTGACGAAGCAGTCCAGTCTACGACCGGCAAAATCCTGCAGAATTTCCGCCGCGGTGGTCTGGCGGTGATAGGCCGGGTTGGCCGGGTTGGCAAACTGGTTGGCCAGGAACCAGCCACGTTCCTCGGCCAGTTCGGCGGCTTTGCGCACCATACCGGTGCCGCGCTCGGCCGCCGGTGTCAGGATGACCTTCGCGCCGTAGGCCCGCATCAGCTTGCGCCGCTCGACCGAGAAGGTCTCCGTCATCACCGCGACAAACTTGTATCCGAGCGCCGCGCAGACCATCGCCAGCGCCACGCCGGTATTGCCCGACGTGGCCTCGACGACGGTATCGCCGGGCTTGAGGAGTCCGCGCGCTTCCGCATCGCGGATGATCGCGAGCGCCAACCGGTCCTTTACCGAGCCACCTGGATTGAAGGATTCGATCTTGACGTACAGGTCAATGCCTTCTGGCGCCAGCCGGTGCAGGCGCACGATCGGCGTGCGGCCAATGGTGTCGAGGATGCTGTCGTGGATCATGGTGCCTTCCTTTCAGAACCGTTGTGCCCGCTTTGTGCACGGGTGACTGGTAACAATGCGCCAAAGGCAGGCACACGCGCTGTGAACGGATGAAACACTGCATTGCAGCGCTTTGCCGATTTGGCTCGTTGGACATGGCGGTCAACCAATGGCCCACGCGAACGTTGGCTCACCACACTAGACTTGCCGGGCGCCCCTTCGACGGCCTGTCCCCCGCGCTATCCCCCACGTGTCAGCGACCTTTTGAGACAACATGCGAATGTTCACCGGATCCCGCGCCCTGTGCGCCGTTGTGTTGGCCGTAACGCTGGCGTCGTGCAGCAAGCAAGCGCCAGCTCCTCCGATGGCATCGGCGGTATCGGTGACCACGGAAACGGTGCGCATGCAGACGTGGAACGACACGTTGCAGGCCTTGGGCACGGTCAAGGCACGCGAGTCGGTGACCATCACCGCCAAGGTCAGCGAGACGGTGCGCGAAGTGCATTTTCAAAGCGGCGATGTCGTCCAGGCCGGCGCTCCGCTGGTCACCCTCAGCGGCCAGCAGCAACAGTCCGCGTTGGCCGAAGCGCAGGCCAGCGCAGCGGAGGCCGAGCAGATGTACCGCCGCATGGCGCAGTTGGGTGAACAGCAGCTGGTGGCGCGCGCGACGCTGGCGACACAGCGCGCTGTGCGTGACGCGTCAGTCGCCCGCGTTGACCAGATCCGTGCCCAGTTGTCAGACCGCCAGATCCGCGCACCATTTTCCGGCGTGCTCGGTTTGCGCCAGGTCAGTCCGGGCGCTCTGGTGACTCCCGGAACTGCAATCGCGACCCTCGATGACACGCGCACCGTGTATGTCGATTTTCCTGTCCCCGAGCCGTCACTGGCCCAACTGAACGCCGGCCAGGTCCTGCATGCAACCAGTGCTTCCTGGCCTGGCGAGACCTTCGACGGCGTAGTGCAGCTGGTCGATTCCCGGATCGATTCAACCACGCGCGCCGTGGTGGTCCGCGGTGAGTTTCCCAATGACGAGCGCAAGCTTCGTCCGGGCATGTTGATGCAGGTCACGCTGGTCCGGCCCGAGCGGCAGGCGCTGCTGGTGCCGGAGATCTCCATCGTGCAGTTGGGCAACAGTTCGTACGTCTATCGGGTGCGGCCCGACCGCACCGTGGAGCGTGCCGATGTGCTGGTCGGCAACCGTCGCAACGGGATGGCCGAGGTGGTCAGTGGACTGGCAGCGGGCGACGAGGTGGTCGTGGACGGGACTGGCAAGCTGCGCGTTGGTGCCAAGGTGGACGTGAGCGCGACAGGGGTTACCAACAGCCAGCCCGAAGAACCTGCCGTCGATGCGATCCGCGAGACCGATGCCCCCGGGAGTGAAATCGGCGGGTCTGCGATCGTTCCTGCCGATGACGAGCGCAGGAAGCCGAAGCAGCCGGCCGGCGAGGCATGAACCTTTCCGATCTTTCCATCCGTCGTCCGGTCGCCGCGACCGTGATGAGCCTGCTGTTGATGGTGCTGGGGGTGATGGCGTTCTCGCGCCTGACCCTGCGCGAATTGCCTGCGATCGATCCGCCGATCGTCTCGGTCAACGTGTCGTATCCCGGTGCGTCAGCGGCGGTGGTGGAGACCCGCATCACCCAGGCGCTGGAAGATGCGCTGTCGGGTATCGAGGGAGTGGAGACAATCCAGTCCCGCAGCGTCAATGGACGGTCCTCGGTGACCCTGGAGTTCACCCTTGAGCGGGACATCGAGGCGGCTGCCAATGATGTACGCGACGCCATCAGCGGTGTTGCCGGGCGATTGCCGGACGAGGCCGACGCGCCGCAGGTGAGAAAGGCGGACAGCGATTCGGACACCATCATCTGGCTCAACATGAGCTCCACGACGATGGATGCGCTGCAACTGTCCGACTATGCCGACCGCTATATCTCCGACAGGCTGTCGAGCCTGGATGGCGTGGCACTGGTGCAGATCGGCGGACGCCAGCGTTACGCGATGCGGATCTGGCTGGACAGTGGGGCGATGGCCGCGCGCGGGATAACCGCTACCGACATCGAGTCCGCTCTGCGCGCAGAGAATGTCGAACTTCCTGCCGGCCGGATCGAGTCGGAGACCCGCGACTTCACCTTGCGCGTCGCCCGCCAGTACGAGAAGCCGGAAGACTTCGCCCAGATCCCGATCCGGGAGGGCGCAGATGGGTACGTGGTCCGAATCGGCGACGTGGCCGAGGTGGAACTGGCCTCTGCGGAGCGCCGTGCCTATTACAAGAGCAACGGCCAGCCCAACGTCGGACTCGGCATCGTCAAGACGTCCACCGCCAACGCGCTGGACGTGACCCGCGCTGCGCGTGCTGAAGCGGTCGAGATCCAGAAAACGTTGCCCGAAGGGACTGACATCTTCGTGGCCTACGACGCCACCGTTTTCATCGACGAGTCGATCAAGCGCGTCTACCACACCCTGATCGAGGCGATGGCCCTCGTGTTGCTGGTGATCTGGCTGTTCCTCGGCAGCTTCCGCGCCGCGTTGATCCCGGCAGTGACCGTGCCGGTGTGCCTGATTGCCGCGTTCATCCCGCTGTACCTGTTCGGCTACTCGATCAATCTGCTGACTCTGATGGCGCTGGTGCTCTCCATCGGGCTGGTGGTGGACGATGCGATCGTCGTGCTGGAAAACATCCAGCGCCGTGCCGACCTCGGCGAACCGCCGCTGGTAGCTGCAGCACGCGGGACCAAGCAGGTGGCCTTTGCGGTCGTGGCAACCACCACGGTGCTGGTCGCTGTGTTCCTGCCGGTGGGCTTCATGGAGGGCAACACCGGTCGCCTGTTCCGTGAGCTGTCGGTGGCGTTGGCGGGGGCGGTGGCGCTGTCGGCATTCGTCGCACTGACCCTGACCCCGATGATGTCGTCCAAGCTGGTACGCGCGCGCACCGAGGAGCGCTCCAACCGGCTCCATCGCTGGACCAACCGCCAGCTGAGCCGGCTCAGCGAGAATTACCAAAGTTGGCTGGGTCGCCATGTCGGCAAGGCCTGGCTGGTGGTTGGGCTGATGCTGGCGGCGCTGGCCTTGAGCTACGGGCTCGTCCGACTGGTGCCGTCGGAGCTCGCCCCGGCGGAAGATCGGGGGTCCTTCTGGGTGTCGATCATGGGTCCGGAGGGCGCGGGCTTCGATTACACCGTCAGCCAGTTGACGCAGGTCGAGGCGGTCATCGCCTCCCATACCGGAGAGGACAAGGCAATCCGCCGCTACAACAGCCGGGCTCCGGGAGGCTGGGGCGCAACCGAGGAGATGCACACCGGCAACGTGATCGTGTTCCTGCAGGACTGGAAGCAGCGCGACATGAGCACGGCCGAAGTGGCCGATTCGCTGCGCGCCGATCTGGGAAAGCTGACGGGCGTGCAGGCCCAGCCGCGCGTCGGCGGCGGTCTGGTCGGCAGCCGTGGACAGCCGATCCAGCTGGTGCTGGGTGGTCCGGAGTATGCGGAGATTGCCCAATGGCGCGACATCATGATGGAGAAGATGGAGGCCAACCCCGGCCTGTTCTCGGTCGACTCCGATTACAAGGAAACCCGGCCGCAGATGCGTGTCGAGATCGACCGCAAGCGTGCGTCCGACCTTGGCGTCAGCGTGTCGGACATCGGCCATGCGCTCGAGACGATGATGGGGAGTCGACGGGTCACCACGTTCGTGCAGGACGGCGAGGAGTACGACGTGCTGGTCCAGGCGGGCATCGGTGGACGTGGGACACCGGCCGACCTGACCGCCATTGAAGTGCGCGGCAAGGGTGGCGCACTGGTTCCCTTGTCCAATCTGGTCACGCTGTCTGAACTGGCCGAGGCCGGCAGCCTCAATCGTTTCGATCGGATGCGCGCGATCACCATCACCGCCGGACTCGCACCGGGCTACACGATGGGCGAGGCGCTGGAGTTCCTCAACGACACCGCTGCCAGCAGCCTGCCGGATTACGCGCAGTTGGCGTGGAAAGGCGAATCACGCGAGTATCAGAAGGCCGGCAGCGCGGTGTTGCTGACCTTTGCGCTGGCGCTGCTGGTGGTGTTCCTGGTGTTGGCGGCACAGTTCGAGAGCTTCATCCATCCGTTCGTGATCATGCTCACCGTGCCTCTGGCGGTGCTCGGTGCGCTCGTAGGTCTCGCGGTGACAGGCGGGACACTCAATCTCTTCAGTCAAATCGGTATCGTGATGCTGGTGGGGCTGGCGGCGAAGAACGGCATCCTGATCGTCGAGTTTGCCAACCAGTTGCGTGATGCCGGGCGCAGCATCCGCGAGGCGATCATCGAGTCGGCCGGGGTGCGTCTGCGTCCGATCCTGATGACCTCCATCGCCACCGTGGTCGGCGCTCTGCCGCTGGTGCTTGCGGGCGGCCCCGGTTCGGCCAGCCGCGCAACCATTGGCGTGGTGATCATGTTTGGCGTCTCGCTTTCCACGCTGCTGTCGCTGTTCGTGGTGCCGGCGTTCTACATGATGCTCGCCGGCTTCACCCGATCTCCGCATGCGGTATCGGAGGAGCTGGACACGCTTGCCGCGGAAACACCGGAAGTCGGTGGTCACGCCTGATCGATATTCACCCCGGCCCGAAAGGCCGGGGTTTTTCATGGTGGCCAATGCGGGTAAGGTTCGACTCTTGTCGCCGACGACGCACGGCGCGTCCAAGGCCTGGGGAGACCGCACGTGGAAGACCTGATCAACGCACTCAACGACATCCTGTGGAGCAAGGCGCTGATCGCCCTCTGCCTGGGCGCCGGCCTGTACTTCTCCATCCGCACCCGCTTCATGCAGGTGCGCGGTGTTCCGGAAATGATCCGCCTGATGCTCAACAACAAGAGCTCCGATGCGGGGGTGTCCTCGTTCCAGGCATTGGCGATGTCACTGTCGGGACGGGTCGGCATCGGCAACATCGCTGGCGTCGCCACCGCGATCGCGTTCGGCGGGCCCGGCGCGGTGTTCTGGATGTGGGTCATGGCCTTCCTCGGCGCGTCCACCGCTTACGTGGAATCGACCTTGGCGCAGGTCTACAAGGAAAAGGACCCCAACGGAAAATACCGTGGCGGCCCGGCGTACTACATCGAGAAGGGCACCGGACAGAAGTGGTACGGGTGGCTGTTTGCCATCGTGACCATTGTCGCCACCGGATTCCTGCTCCCCGGCGTGCAGGCCAACGGCATTGCCGCCAGCATGACGACGGCCTGGAACATACCGCCGGAGGTCACCGCCGCGTTCGTGGTGGTGGCGCTGGGATTCATCATTTTCGGTGGCGTCAAACGTATCGCCCGGTTCGCCGAGATTGTCGTGCCCTTCATGGCGCTGGCTTACATTCTGGTCGCGATGGTCGTGCTGCTGCTCAACGCCGAGCAGGTGCCGGTGATGTTCAAGCTGATCATCCAGAGCGCGTTCGGCATGGAAGCCGGCTTCGGCGCCATGCTGGGGCTGGCGATCGAGTGGGGCGTCAAGCGCGGTATCTATTCCAACGAGGCCGGGCAGGGCACCAGTCCTCATGCGGCCGCCGCTGCAGAGGTGGAGCATCCCGCGCAGCAGGGCTATGTGCAGGCGTTCTCGGTCTATGTGGACACCTTGCTGGTGTGCTCGGCAACCGCGTTCATGATCCTCTCCACCGGCATGTACAACGTCGTGGGCAAAAGTGGAGCGATGCTGAAGGAAGCGCTGCCGGGCATCGAGCCTGGTCCCGCCTTCGCGCAGAGTGCGGTGGAATCGATCCTGCCCGGCTACGGCGCGGGCTTTGTGGCCCTGGCGCTGCTGTTCTTCGCCTTCACCACGATCGTCGCCTACTACTACATGGCCGAGACCAACATCGCCTACATCAATCGCAAGATCCATCGGCCGTGGCTGGTGTTTGCCCTGCGCATCGCGCTGCTGGTGGCGGTCACCTTTGGCTGCGTGCGCACCGCCGGCATGAGCTGGACGCTGGGCGACATCGGCGTTGGTTTGATGGCGTGGTTGAACATCCTGGGGATCCTTTATCTGCAGAAGCCGGCGCTGGCGTGCCTGCGCGATTACGAGGCGCAGCACAAGGCAGGCGTCACCGAATACCGCTTCGATCCGGTTGCGCTGGGCATCCGCCACGCGGACTTCTGGGAGCGCCGGGCCGCAGGCCTGGAGGATGTCCACGCCGAGGCACCCAAGGGCTCCACCAAAACCATCGATGGGAAGCACCATGAGCGTTGATCCCTGGGGCGGGCGCGGCGGCGGTGCGGGAAAGCCGCGCAGCGATCGCGCGCGAACTGACGCACCTCGCGAAGAGAGGACCGGACCTTACGGGAAATCCCCGCGTGAGCCGGCGGCAGCGCCACCCGCGGAGGCACCCTCCGCCGGCTGGCATGCCTCCACGCGCCCGGTCCGCGAACTGCGTCTTCACGGCTTGAATGCCGTGCAGGCGGTGTTCGAGCGCAGGCCCGAAGCGATCCGCAAGCTCTACCTGACCCAGGCGCGCATCCCCACATTGCAGGCACTGCTGAAGTGGTGCGCGGCCCACCGCATCGGCTACCGCGTCGTGGAAGACGATGACCTTAAAAAGCTGGCTGCCAGTGCTCACCACGAAGGCGTCGTCGCCGACGTGGTACGAGACGAACCCGCGGCGCTTTCGGCGTGGTTGGAGACGCTGCCAGAAGGACCCCAGTGTGCGATCTGGCTGGATGGGGTCGGCAATCCACACAACTTCGGCGCGATCCTTCGCTCTGCGGCACACTTCGGTGCCGGCGCCGTGCTGCTGCCGGAGAACTCGCCACTGGCTCTGTCGGGTGCTGCAGCGCGGGTCGCAGAGGGCGGTGCCGAAGTCGTGACGCTGGTGCGTCTCGGCGGTGCGACAGACGCGGCGGCCGCGTTGCGCGCGGCGGGCTTCAGCCTCGCCGCGACACTGGTAAAAGGCGGCAGCAACGTGTTTGCGGAGACTCTGCCGGCGCGCCTGGTGTACGTGCTCGGCGAGGAGGGCGAGGGCATGGACCGCACGCTGGCCGACGCGTGCGACCTGCGCCTGTCGATTCCCGGCAGCGGCGCAGTGGAGAGCTTGAATGTCGCCGCGGCCACCGCGGTGTTGCTGGCGGCCTGGCGTCAGCGTCTCTAGCTGAGCGGTCCGGTGCGGCCTAGTCGGCCGCGTCCGGTGCTTTCGCTTTCAGTGCGCTGCCAAAGTCGCCGTCTGCAGACGCCGCCAGATAGGCGAACACGGCATACGCGGCGACGTTCTGCGCCAGTGCCTCGGGATCGATCTTGTCGAACGTGTCATCCGGGGTGTGGTGAAGATCGAAGTAGTCCGTGCCGTCCTGACGCAGATTGCCCCAGGCCAGGCCCTGACTGGCGAACGGGCTGATGTCCGGGCCCGGGCCACCTTCGCCTGGCGTATAGGCAATGCCCAGCGGCGCGAGCGCATCGGCGATCTGCTGGGCTGCGGCCTCGGCGTGCGCGGGTGCCGACGTATCGAACGCGTAGACGCGACCGGCACCGAAATCGCTTTCAGCGCCAATCTGGTGATTGGTCAGATCCGCGAGGTGGGCCTTGGCATACGCATAGCCACCGTGCAGGCCCTGTTCCTCGTTGGCGAAGGCGACCACCCGGATGCTGCGCGCCGGACGCTCCGCGAGATCGCCGATCAGCTTGCCGGCTGCCATGGTGATGCCTACTCCGGCGGCGTCGTCGACCGCCCCGGTGCCAGCGTCCCAGGAGTCCAGATGTCCGCCGATCAGCACCACTTCCCCGGGCAGACGGCTGCCCGTCATCTCCCCGATAACGTTGTAGGACGTCGCTTCGCCATTCCATCCGCAGTCCAGCGCCATCTCCATGCGGATCGGGTGGCCCAGGGCAACCAGCCGGGAAAGCTGATCGGCGTCCGGCACAGACAGCGCGGCGGACGGGATCGGGGTCAACCCCTCATCGAAGCGCGTGATTCCCGTGTGCGGTGAGCGATGGGAGTCGGTACCCGCCGACCGCATCACATAGGCCGCTGCGCCAGCGCGGATCGCAGCGGAGGGTCCGCGGCTTCGTACGCGCGAACCGGCACCGTAGCCGCTGCCGTCGCGGCTGCGTTCCATCTTTTGATCGATGAAAGCGATCTTGCCGTCGAGCGATCCGTGCGCCACAGCTTCCAGCGAAGCGAGGCTGTCAAAACGCACCACCTCCGCCTCCACCGTGCCGCCAGGGCTTCCACCCAGCGCCGTGAGTACCAGCGGCTGCGCGTTGGCACCGACCACGCGTGCGCTTTCGCTGCGGCGCTCCCATTTGGGGAAGGTGACCGGCTCGGTCCAGACCTTGTCGTAACCCAGTTCCTCGAACTTGGCCTTGGCCCACGCCACGGCACGCGCATCCGCCTCGCTGCCGGCCAGTCGAGGGCCAATTTCGGTCGTCAGGGATTCGGTGATGCGATAGCCGAGGTCGCTGTGCAGCGAAGCCTGACGCAAGGCAGGAACCGCCTTGATCGCGGCGTCGGGAATGGTGGTCTGATGCACTTCCCGGGCGGAGGCCGCCGTGGCCAACGAGCCAAAAGCGAGGGTGAGCAGCAATGGCATCATGCGCATACGGGACGTCCAGGGCAAAAAAAATGAAGCCACGAGCTTATCAGCGCGTGGCTTCATGTCCTTGTGCCTCCAGTCACGCACCGGGGGTTGCCGGTACGGTGACAGTGCGGATGCTCAGCGCTTCAACGAGTCGCGGATCTCGCGCAGCAGAACCACTTCGTCGGAAGGCTCGTCCGCCGCTTCTTCCTCGGGTGCCGACTTGCGCATGTTGTTGTACGCCCGCAGCGCCATGAAGATGACCAGGGCGATCAGCAGGAAGTCGATGATCGTCTGGATGAACGCGCCGTAGGTAATGACCGGAGCAGCCGCTTCCTGGGCGAGAGCGAGGTTCGCGTAATCGTTGCCATCCAGAGAAACGAACAACTGCGAGAAGTCGACGCCACCCATCGCCATGCCGACCACCGGCATGATGATGCCGTCGACCAGTGCGGTAACGATCTTGCCGAAAGCGGCGCCTATGACGACAGCGATGGCGAGGTCAACGACGCTGCCACGAGCGATGAATTCCTTGAACTCGCTGATCATGCTCATGTGGTTTTCTCCGCGGAAGTGATGGGGGTGTGGCGACTATAAACCGGTATCGCCGGTTGTCACGTGCCCGCTGAGCTCCACCACGCCATCCAGGCTGGCAACAAAGCGGTCGCCAGGCTGCAATGGTCCGACGCCGGCGGGGGTGCCCATGAATACCAGGTCCCCGGCGCGCAGCGCAAAAAGCCGCGACAGCTCGTGCAGGATATCCGGCACATCCCAGATCAGGTCTGACAGCGCACCGTGCTGACGCAGCTCGTCGTTGACGGTAAGGGTCAATGAACGCGTTGCCAGCGATCCCACGTCGCTCGCAGGTATCAGGCGGCTGATCGGCGCGGATGCATCGAAGGCCTTGGCTGTATCCCACGGCAGGCCCTTGGCCTTGGCGGCCGCCTGCAGGTCGCGGCGGGTCAGGTCCAGACCAATCCCATAGCCGAACACCAGCGCTAGCGCATCGGCGACATCGACAATTCCGGCGGGCGCATCCACGCCAATGGCTACGACCAGCTCCAGCTCGTGGTGCAGCTCGCTCGTGCCGCGCGGGTAGGGCACCACGCCATCGAGCACCAGGGCGTCGGCGGGTTTGCAGAACAGCACCGGCCGGCCGCGATCGGCCACGGATTCCGGCACGCTCGCTCCCATTTCACGGGCATGGTCCGCGAAGTTCCGCCCGACGCAATAGATGCGGCGGACGGGGAAGAACGATTCTCCCCCCGCGCCCACGGGGACACGAACCTGCGCGGGTGCCGCGATGACGTCGGTCATGCTCAGCGGGGCAATTCGGTTTTTTCGACGACCCGGAACTCGCCCTCGACCACAAGGGGGTCGGGACGGGAGCCTACGGAGGCATGGGCAATCGGCTGGCGGAGTCCACGAACCAGGCGGTAGACAATCCCGATCGCAAGCATTGCCGTGCCTACCAGCGCGCCCACAATCACCAGTACCACCAGCAAGCCAAGGCCGGCGGCGCCAAGCAGAAAGCGCAGGAAGCCATTGCGCGGTTTGCGAGGCGAAAAAGCAGCGCGCATGCGCGATTGGAAGAACTGCTGGTCGAAGCGGAAGCTGTGGCTGGTCATTTTTCCGGTCGTGGCACAATGTGTGCCGTTGCTGGGACGTCTGATTATCGCTGGTGGCACCGGTGGATTTGTCACGACTTCGTTAATCATCCGGCTGCTCGCCTGACTCCGTACATGAAGGCCATCCAATGGATATCCCTGCACTGATTGCTCTGGATCGTATCGCCGACGGGGGTTTCGCCGCCGCCGCGGCCGACCTCGATGGCGACATGGAACCGCTGGTGCTGTATCGCGACGGTGGGCACGTCAGGGCATGGGTCAATGTCTGCCCGCATGCCGGCCGTCAGCTGGACTGGGCGCCGGGTGAATTTCTCAAGAGCAAAGACGGCCTTCTGGTGTGCGCGGCGCATGGCGCCAGTTTCGAGCTGCAGGGCGGCGAATGCGTCGCCGGGCCCTGCCGCGGCGAGTCGCTGCGCAGCGTGGAGGTCGACGTTCGCGACGGCGCGGTGTGGCTTAAAACAACAGATTGACCATCAGCACCGCGATCATCGTGTAAGCCAGTGACAGCGGACCGCCGACCCGCCACAACTCCTTGCTGGTGTAGCCCGCCGGCCCGGTGACCATCGAGATCACCGGGTTGGAAGCGGTCATGAAGTTGTTCGAGGCCGACAGCGCGATGATCAGCGCGAATGCCGTCGGATTGCCGCCCGCCGCCAACGCGATATTGATGCCCAGCGGCACCATCACGATGGCGGCACCGACGTGCCCGATCACCAGCGAGAACGCGGTGGTCAACAGGCCGAGCAGCCACTGCAGCACCCAGGTCGGGGTGCCATCGGGCAGCCGTTCAATGCTGTGTCCGGCCACCCATGCTGCCGCGCCACTGGAGTCCATCGCCCAACCCAGTGGGATCAGGCACGCCATCAGGAACACGGTTTTCCAGCTGATCGCCGAATAGGCCTCGTCGATGTGAATCACCCCGGCCAGCAACATGCCGGCCACCCCGGTCATCAGTGCGACCGAGACCGGCAGCTTCGAGGACAGCGCCAGCAGCATCGCGACCGCGAAGATAGCCAGGGCGATCTTGAGTTTATGCGGGCGCTGCTCCCCCTTGGGGTAGTCGGTGACGACCACGACGTCCTTGCCCTTCGCCGTGTCGGCCAGGTTGGTCCAGATGCTGTGCATCACCAGCATGTCGCCGGAACGCAGCGGTGTGTCACGCACATCGTCGCGGAGCACTTTCTTGTCGCGGTTGATCGCCAGCAGGCTCAGTCCCAGCGATTTTCGCAGGTGCAGGTCACGTGCCGTCTTGCCGATGAACTTCGACGTCGGCGGCACGACCGCCTCGGAGATGCCAGCGCGGCTCGGATTGAACAGGTCGCCAAACACCCGCAGACGGGAGCTCATCTTCAGTATCTGGTTCTGGGCGAAGTCGCTGACCTGCTGCTTGGGTCCCATTGCGCCCAGCACGCTGCCGACCCAGATCCGCGCATCCGCCGATGGCGAGAGCCGTGCGTCGTCACGGGTTTTGATGGCCAGGATCAAGGGCGCCTCATGCAGCGCTTCCGCCTCGCCCAGCGACATCCCCACCAGTGGACTGTCGGCGGACACGGTGAGTTCGTACACATCACCTTCAATGCCATAGGTGTTGGCGAAGTAGCTCTGGGTGCGGGCCGGGGTCACGCCCTTGCCGCTGCCCTCGTGCAGGCGTTTGTTGCCGTAGAAGCGGAAGTAGATCAGGCAGGCCGCCAGCATCACCAGCCCGATCGGGAAGGTCGCGAACATCTGCAACGGAACCAGCGTCGCCGCGCCTGAAGGCAGATTGCTGTTCGCGGCCAGCAGCAGATCGTTGAGCAGGATCAGCGGCGAGGTGCCGACCATCGTCAGCGAGCCGCCCATCACGATCGCGGTGGCCAACGGCAACAACAGGCGTGGCAGTGTCAAGCCGGTGCGCGAGGACAGCCGCGAGGCGACCGGCAGGTACAGCGCCATGACCGCGGGGTTCTGCATCACCGACGAGTTGATGCCGGCGATCGCGCCGGTCAGCATCAGCAGGCGCTGCTCGCTGCCATGCGCGCGCCGCAGCAGCCATGCGGCCAGCCGGTTGAGGGCGCCGGTGCGGTCGAGCCCGGCGCCCAGGATCATCGTGGCGATGATGCTCATCACCGCGTTGGAGGAGAACCCGTTGAAGATCTCCTCCGGCGCGACCAGGCCGGACAGGCCGAGCAGCACCAGCACGACGAGCGCAACGACGTCTGCACGGATACGCTCGAAGACAAACATCACCATCGTGAACACCACCAGCGCGAGCACCAGTTTCATGTCGGTGGTGAGAGTTAGCGCAGTGTCGATGCCCTGGTCGAACACGTCGGTGATTGGCCTGTGGGGTCAGCGATCCATCAACAGCGATCGTAAATAAGGTCCCAGACACCGTGGCCAAGCTTCTGGCCGCGGGTCTCGAAATGCGTCTGTGGGCGCCAGTCCGGTCGCGCTACCGAGCCGCGATTTCCGGCTCGGTTGACGATGCCGGCGGTGGCGTCGAGTACGTCCCACATCTGTTCGGCATAGTCGTGCCAATCCGTGGCGAGGTGCAAGCGCCCGTCGGGTGCCAGCTTGCGCACCAGCATCCCGGCAAACGCGGGTTGCACGAGTCGCCGCTTGTTATGGCGCTTCTTGTGCCACGGATCGGGAAAGTAGATGCGCACTTCGTCGAGACTGCCGTCGGCGATCTCGTTGGAGAGCACCTCCACCGCATCGTGGTGGTAGACACGCACGTTTCCGGCCTCATCGGCGGCCAGCGCATTCAGCAGCCGACCCACGCCAGGAGCGTGTACCTCGATACCGATCAGGTCGCGGCCACGATCGTGCTGGGCAGCGAAACGCAACGCCTCGCCATTGCCGAAGCCAATTTCCGGCGCGGTGCGGCCGAACAGCGCAGCCAAGTCCCGCGGATGGCCGGTGTAGTCGATCCCGTAGCGCGACCACTGCTCATCGAACGCACGCTGCTGCGCTGGCGTAAACCGGCCCTGGCGCAGCACGAAACTGCGGATCTGGCGATGGCCTTCGGTAACGGTGAACGGCTTGGCGCTGGTCGGTGTCGACGAATCGCTGCCCCGCGCGGACTGCGGTGTCTCGGGGTCGGTCATCAGTCGATGAGGCCGTCCACCGGGCTGGATGCGCTGGCGAAACGCTTGCGTGGGATGCGTCCGGCCTTGAAGGCGGCACGCCCGGCCTGGATCGCGAGCTTCATCGCATGCGCCATCAGGACCGGGTCGCGGGCACCGGCAATGGCGGTGTTCATCAACACGCCGTCGCAGCCCAGCTCCATGGCGATGGCGGCGTCCGAAGCCGTGCCAACACCGGCGTCGACGATGATCGGTACCTTGGCGTTCTCGATGATCTCGACCAGATTCCACTTGTTCTGAATGCCCAGCCCCGAGCCGATTGGCGCGGCCAGCGGCATCACCGCGATGCAGCCGATCTCTTCCAGACGCTTGGCCAGAATCGGGTCGTCGGAGGTGTACACCATCACGTCAAACCCGTCCTTCACCAGGGTCTCCGCGGCGGCCAGCGTATGCACGACGTCCGGGTAGAGGGTGCGCTGGTCGCCCAGCACCTCGAGTTTGACCAGGTTGCGGCCGTCCAGCAGTTCGCGCGCCAGGCGCAGCGTTCGCACGGCGTCCTCGGCGGTGTAACAGCCGGCGGTGTTGGGCAGGATGGTGAAGCGGTCCGGCGACAGCACGTCCAGCAGATTCGGCTCGCCAGGATTCTGGCCAATGTTGGTACGGCGGATCGCAACGGTCACGATCTGCGCGCCCGCCGCTTCGGTGGCGCGGCGGGTCTCGTCCAGATCGACGAATTTGCCGGTGCCGGTCAGCAGGCGCGAGGCATAGGAAACGCCCGCGATCACCAGCGGGTCGGCGGCTTGAAGGTCGGTGGCGTTGGGTGCGTTCATTGGGGGATTATCGCACCGTGCGGTCTCCCCGACGCGGTTGCCGACACCCTGATGCTGAAACCGGTCTGGTGAAATCAGCCGCCGCCCAGCGCGTGTACGACCTCGATCCTGTCGCCGTCGGCCAGCGCCCGCCCGGCGTGCTCGCTGCGCGGGACAATCTCGCCATTCAATTCCACCGCCACCCGCCGTTCCGCAAGCCCTTCGGACTGCAGCAGGTCGACGACGGTGGTCGGTTCCGCAAGTACGCGCGGCTCGCCATTGAGGGTGATGTTCATGCTGTCATTGTGGTGTCGGCAGCCGCAGGTAGCCAGTGTTTTGCCTGAACGCGCAGTGGACGGATGTGACCTTTGCCGGTTTCGTGACGGCCGCCTGATGCGGTGCCGCGAAAGAAGGCACGATGCCGACATGTGCACATTCCCCCGATCATCCGTTGCAGGAGCTCGCAGATGAAACCCGTTCGTTCCCTTCTAGCGGTGGCGCTGGCTCTGGCCGTAGCACCGGCACTCGCCCAGTCAGCACCGCCGAAGCAGTACACGCAGCCGTACTCGCAGACCATCTTCTTTGGCGACAGCCTGACCGACTCGGGTCACTTTCGCCCGGTGCTGGTGGGCGCGATCGGGCCACAAGCCGGGATCCTGGGCAAGTTCACCACCAACCCGTGGCTGGTGTGGTCCGAGTATCTGGCCGACTACTACGGCACTGACGCCGGCGCGGCGAACCAGGGCGGCAGCAACTACGCCGTTGGCGGAGCGCGTGCCGGACAGGATGCCGTTGGCGCACTGGGCTTTACCCCGTCGATGGGCACCCAGCTCGGCACGTACCTGACGGCCAATGGTGGCGTGGTGGACTCCAATGCCCTGTACACGGTGTGGGGCGGCAACAACGACCTGTTCGCGGTGGCGCAGGGCGCTCCCGCGCAGGCGACCATCGGCGCTGCGGTCACCGCCCAGATTGGCGTGATCGGCGCGCTGCAGGGGGCCGGTGCGCGTTACGTGCTGGTGCCCAGCATTCCCGATCTTGGCCTGACCCCGTCGGCGCGTGCCCAGGGTGCGGTTGCCCAGGGCCAGCTGACCCAGCTGGCGCGTATCTACAACGACGCGCTTTATGGCGGACTGGCAGCCAGCGGCCTGCGGGTGATTCCGCTCGACACCTTCCACCTGTTCCAGGAAGTGGCTGCGAATCCCGGCGCCTTTGGCTTCTCCAACATCACCGGTACCGCGTGCCAGCCGCAGATCACCGCCCAGTCGGTCACCTGCCAGCCGGGCACCTACGTGACGCCGGACGCGGCCACGACGTATGCCTTCGCCGACGGAGTGCATCCCTCCGGCGCGGCGCATGAAGTCATCGCCGACTACGCAGCGTCGATACTGGACGCGCCCCGCCAGATGGCCGTATTGACCCATTCCGCCGCCGCCACAGGGCGCGCGCGGGCGGACCGTGTCTCGGCGCAGGCGACCGGCGGCACGATGAGCGACGGACGGCGCTGGTGGGCGGACGTGCGCGGTGACTTCCAGCGCTACGATCATGGCGATATGTATGACGGCGTCATCCCCGCGTTGACCGTGGGCTTGGACTGGACCAGCAACGGCATGACCTTCGGAGCGTTTGGCGCGTACGGCGAGGCGCGTCAGGACTGGGGCCGCAGCGGCGGCCGCTTCAACCAGAGCGAGGCCACCATCGGTGGCTACATGGGCTGGACCTCGGCCAGCGGCGCCTGGGTCAATGGCCAGCTGAGCTACAGCCAGCTGGGCATGGACATCAAGCGCACTGCCAACCTGGGCAGGTCGACGCGTGTTCACCGTGCCGACGTGGACGGCAGCAACACCTCCCTCGGCCTGAACGGCGGTTACGAGTTCGGCGATGGCGCATTGCGTCATGGTCCGGTGGTGGGAGTGCTGGCGCAGAAGATCACGGTCGACGCATTCGGCGAAAGCGATGCCCAGCTCTCGACCTCGCTGGCGTATCCGGAGCACAAGTTCGACTCGTTGATCGGCACCGCCGGATGGCAGTTGCGTTACGCCGTCAGCGATCAGCTGCAGCCGTATGCGCGGCTGACGGTAGATCGCGAGTTCGAGGATGTGCCGCGTGAGGCCTTTGCCCGACTGCAGTCGATGCCGGGTACGGCGCCCTTCGCGGTTCCGGGGGTAGCGTTCGACGACAGCTACGGCACCCTGACGTTCGGCGCGCGTACCCGCGTGCTGGGTCTGGAGACCAATCTGGGCACCAGCCTGACGGTCGGTCAGGACGGCGGCAGCAACACGACGGTCTTTGCGACGGTCGGCGGAAACTTCTAGCGACCTGGTCCCCGTGCGCCGACAAAGGCATTAAACTTTGCGTCACGCGGGTGTAGCTCAATGGTAGAGCTGTTGCTTCCCAAGCAACTGACGAGGGTTCGATTCCCTTCACCCGCTCCACATACGCGGCGGCCCGGCTCCTCTTGGACGGGGCCGCCGTTTTTATTGGGCACGCGGTGCGGAGAACGGGCATGACAATGCCGGTGCTACTGGGGTGGCGTGAGTGGGTGGAACTGCCTGGCCTTGGCTTGGGCGCCATCCGGGCGAAGGTGGACAGTGGCGCTCGCACCTCGGCGCTGCATGTGGATGCGCAGTGGCGATTCGTCGAAAGCGGGCAGCCCTGGGTCGGCTTCCGGCTGACGCCGGGCGCCAGCGGCGGGTCGATGGTGGAGGGCGCCGCGGTACTGGCCGATGAGCGGGATGTCACCGACTCGGGTGGTCATCGCACTCGCCGCGCCTTCATCCGCACCACGCTTCGTCTCGGCGGCGTCGAGCGCGAAATCGACATCAATCTGAGCGACCGGCGCGGGATGCGGTTTCCCATGCTGCTGGGCCGGACCGCGATGGCCCGTGCGTTCACGGTCGATCCGGCACGCTCGTTCGTCCATGGCCGTCGCACGGGCGTGCCGGCAGTGCTCTCCAGCCTTCCATTACCGGTCCCACACGCATGAAATTCGCGATTCTCTCGCGCAACTCAAAACTCTATTCCACCCGGCGTCTGGTGGAGGCCGCTCGCGCCCAGGGTCATACCGTGCGGACGCTGGACCCGCTTCGCTGCTATATGCACATCTGCAGCGAAGGCTTCGCAATGCGCTATAAAAGTCGGCCGATTTCCGGATACCAGGTGGTAATCCCGCGCATCGGTGCTTCTGTCACGCGCTACGGGACGGCAGTGCTGCGCCAGTTTGAATTGATGGGAACCCTTAGCGTCAACTCGTCCGACGCGATCCTGCGTGCGCGCGACAAACTGCGCAGTCATCAGATGCTGGCCGCGCACGGTATCGGCATGCCGGTGACGGTGTTCGGTGACAACCCCGATGACACGGTTGATCTTTTGCAGATGCTTGGCCCGCCGCCGCACGTGATCAAGCTCAACGAAGGCACCCAGGGCGCGGGCGTGATGTTGACCGAAAAGCTGGCGGCATCGCGCGGGGTTATCGAGGCCCTGCGTGGGCTGTATGCCCAGTTCCTGGTGCAGGAGTTCATCCCCGAGGCCGACGGCGCGGACCTGCGCTGTTTCGTGGTCGGCAACAAGGTGGTTGCTGCGATGAAACGGCAGGCGCCGATCGGGGATTTCCGTTCCAACCTGCACCGCGGCGGCAGTGCCCAAGCGGTCAAGGCGAGCTCCGCCGAACAGGACGTGGCGATCCGCGCGGCTCGGGTACTTGGCCTGGGCGTCGCGGGCGTCGATCTCATCCGGTCCCACCGTGGCCCGCTCGTGCTGGAGGTGAATGCATCTCCGGGTTTGGAGGGGATCGAGAAAGCCAGTGGCGTTGATGTCGCGGCGGAGATTATCCAGTACGCAACCCGGCGACATAAAGCGCGGCTCGCCAAGCGGGTGCCGACGAAGGGCTTGACCCGGAAATGACTTTAATAAACAGTTGGCCGATATGTCCGACTCATGGCGGATCCCGGTCCAGAACCGAATCAGGAAGAATGCAATGAAGCTTTCCGCTACTTTTTGCCGCCCGGTCTTGTTGACGCTGCTTATGACATTGTTTGCCGCGCCGATCTGGGCCGCCGACCTGCAAGCTCCCGAGCCGTTGGACATTGCGACGGTGGCGGACTTCGAGGTCTACAGGGCGGCGATTACCAGCCAGTTGCAGACCAGTGAGACCTATGTCGAAATCACGCCCGATCAGAGCAAACGCGCGCTCACGCTAATGACGGAAATGTCGGCAATCATTGCCCGCAGTGGTTCGATAGCGGCACTGCCGCCACTGCCTCGCGTCGACGTCTTCAATCGCCAGGAAGAGCTCAATCAGATTCTGGCGCGAGCTGCGGAAGACAGCCGCGTCATTTGCCGCCGCGAACGACCTACCGGCAGCAAGATGCCGATCAATAATTGCCTGACCCTGGCCGAGCGCCGTAAAAACCGTGAGGATGGAAAGAAGTATTTGCGCGAGATCATGCCTGGCGAAGGTCCGATTCCAGGTCGTTGATAGCGATTTATTAACGGCTTTCTTAACAGGCGCTTACGTTTTGCCCCTGTAGCTTTGAGTCACCGCAACAAGTACTTCAAGCGGTATCGGGGCAACATCCCTATTTGACCCAGACACGGTGGCCCCGCGTCTGGGTTTTTTTATTCCCCAAGGCTAGGTGCTTTCGCGGCCCTTGGCCGGCAATGCATTCTCCAACTCGAGCAGGTGCTGCTTCGCGGGTAGACCCCCTGAGAAGCCGGTCAAGCTGCCGTCGGCTCCAACTACCCGGTGGCAAGGCACGACAATCGACAAAGGGTTTCGCCCGATCGCGGCACCGACCGCGCGCACGGCTGTGGGGCGTCCAGCCCGGCTCGCGAGTTCGGCATAGGTGCTGGTCTTTCCGTAAGGTATTTCCGCCAGCGCCGACCAGACCTCCCGCTGGAACGGAGTGCCCTGTGGGGCGAGCGGAAGTTCAAATTCGCTCCGGTCTCCTGCGAAGTACTCGCCCAGTTGCGTCCGCGCCGCATCCAGGACCGGATGATCGCCCTGTTTCCAGTCATCGGTGCGCTGCACCCGATGGCGCGGGTCGGGGAACTCGATCAGTTGCAGGCCTTCAGTGGAGGCTGCGAGAAGCAACGGTCCGACCGGGCTTTCGACGGTGGTGTACATGATCATGGGATGACCTCATCGTGATGAGTACGTAGCCGTTCTCGCCGTGGGCTTGAGTGTGTCCATCGCCCCGTCGCCGCCGTCATTGGCCGCCGGGGCGACTTCGATCAGCGACATCAGCAGCGGATAGACATCGATATTCTCGAATGCCGGAACGGTGGCATTTTCGCGGAACGCCGGGCCGCGGGCGAGGAAAATCGCCCGCATGGACGGCAATGCGGGATCGAAGCCGTGTGAACCACGAATTTGTGTTGTGGAACGGGTTTTCAGCCAATCCCGACGTAACGCGTCGTAGCCCTCGTGCATCTGGCACACGATCGCGGGTACCCGTGGATGGCTGCCATAGTGCCAGCGCTCAGGCAGCTCACTCTTTCGCCAGCAGTCGTAGTGCTCGTGTGCACCGAGCAACTGCAACTCGGCCTCTGCGGTGCGACCGGGACGCGGTGAAAAACCGACCGACTGTCCCGCCGTCACGAACCCGGCGTCCGCCGGATCGACCATGTCCTCGATCACGACGAACTCGTCCGGCGCCACAGTGGCCATGCCATGGTCCGACACCACCACCAGATTGAGCGTCTCAGCCAGACCTAGCGCATCGATTCCGTCCAGCAATTGGCCCATGACCGCATCGACCTCGCGCACCGCCGCATGCGCCTCGGCGGAGTTCGGCCCGTTGCCATGCGCGGCGCTGTCGACCGCTTCGAAGTACAGCGTGCTGAATCGAGGTCGAGTGGCTGCGGGCTCGGCGAGCCACTCCAGTACGGTATCGACGCGCTCGGTCATCGGCATTTTTGCGTCGAATGGTTGCCAGTGACTGGCCTGCACACCTGCTATCGCCGCTTCCGAGCCGGGCCAGAACATCGTGCCGGTTCGCAGCCCGGCCTTTTCCACTGTTACCCAGATCGGCTCGGCCTCCCACCAGCGACCGTCCGATACCGCCTCGCGATTGGACAGGCTGAATTTGCCGAGGTCGGGGTCGCGCATCGTGTTGTGAACGATGCCGTGATGGTCCGGCCGTCTGCCGGTGACGATGGTGAAGTGATTGGGAAAGGTGAGGCTGGGGTAAGACGGCGTCATCCACTCTGCAGTCACGCCTTGGCGCGCCATCCGCGCCAGGTTCGGCGTTATACCCAGGTCAAGATAATGCGGCCCGAATCCATCCAGCGACACCAGCAACACCGGCCCGGGCGGCGTCGCTCCCGCCTCCGCGCCAGTGCGGGGGAGTGAGGTGCAGGCAAGCAGCGCGAACAGGAGAATCGCAACCAGTGCCGACCGGGTCGCCGGTTTACAGAGCGGATTGAATGGGCGCATCAGCACATCCTAGCGGCTGCATGTTCCATCCGTGCGTGCCGCAGGTTTGCCGACCGCGGGGCTGAGCGGTCAGCCCCGGAGCCCGGTGCGATAATCGGGACCTTGCCGTTTCCCTCCAGGGGCCTGCCATGTCCACCGACGTCACCCACACACGTGTCGATCCCAGCCGCGTTATCCGTTCGCCACGTGGAAGCCAGCTCACCTGCAAATCCTGGCTGACCGAAGCGCCGTTCCGGATGCTGCAGAACAACCTGGACGTGGAAGTTGCCGAGGATCCGACCGCGCTTGTCGTCTATGGGGGAATCGGTCGCGCCGCGCGTGACTGGGAAAGTTACGACGCGATCATCGATTCGCTGAAAGTGCTGGAGGACGACCAGACCCTGCTGGTGCAGTCCGGCAAACCCGTTGGAATTTTCACGACCCACGCCGACGCTCCGCGGGTGTTGATCGCAAACTCCAACCTGGTGCCGCACTGGGCGACCTGGGAGCACTTCAATGAGCTCGATCGCAAGGGCCTGATGATGTACGGCCAGATGACCGCGGGCAGCTGGATCTATATCGGCAGCCAGGGAATTGTGCAGGGCACCTACGAGACCTTCGTGGAAATGGGTCGCCAGCATTACGGTGGCAGTCTCCAGGGGCGCTGGATCCTGACGGCGGGGCTCGGCGGAATGGGGGGTGCGCAGCCGCTGGCCGCCAGTCTCGCCGGCGCGTGCAGCCTCAGCATCGAGTGCCAGCAGAGCCGCATCGACATGCGCCTGCGCACCCGTTACGTCGATGAGCAGGCGATCGACCTGGACGACGCGTTGGCGCGGATCGGGACGTACACCGCGGCCGGTGAAGCCAAATCGATTGCGCTGCTGGGCAATGCGGCGGTGATCCTGCCCGAACTCGTCCGACGGGGTATCCGACCGGATGCGGTGACCGACCAGACCAGTGCCCACGACCCTGTGCACGGCTACCTGCCGATCAACATGAGCGTGGAGGAGTGGCAGGAAGGGCAGGTCGAGAATCCCGCACGTATCCGGGACGCTGCGATGCGCTCCATGCGCCAGCATGTCGAAGCGATGCTTGCGTTTCACGCGCAGGGCATTCCGACTTTCGACTACGGCAACAACATCCGCCAGATGGCCTTCGACGAAGGCTGCAAAAATGCCTTCGACTTTCCAGGGTTCGTCCCCGCTTACGTGCGGCCGCTGTTCTGCAGAGGGATCGGGCCGTTCCGCTGGGTGGCACTGAGTGGCGACCCCGAGGACATCTACAAAACCGATGCCAAGGTCAAGGAGTTGATTCCCGACGACGCCAATCTGCACAACTGGCTGGACATGGCGCGCGATCGGATCGAGTTCCAGGGGCTGCCGGCGCGCATTTGCTGGGTGGGGCTGGGTCTGCGCGACAAGCTCGGCCTCGCCTTCAACGAGATGGTCCGCAATGGCGAGCTGAAGGCCCCGGTGGTGATCGGCCGCGATCACCTCGACAGCGGCAGCGTCGCCTCGCCCAACCGCGAGACCGAATCAATGAAGGATGGCAGCGACGCGGTATCCGACTGGCCGCTGCTCAACGCCATGCTCAACGTAGCCAGCGGCGCGACGTGGGTCAGCCTGCACCATGGTGGCGGCGTCGGCATGGGCTACTCCCAGCATTCCGGTGTGGTGATCGTTTGCGACGGTAGCGAGGCAGCCGACAAGCGCATCGCCCGGGTGCTGTGGAACGATCCGGCGACCGGTGTCATGCGCCATGCCGATGCCGGCTACGAAATCGCCAAAGATTGCGCACGTGAGAAAGGGCTGAATCTTCCGATGCTGTAGCGCTGTAAGGGTCCGCACATGCTGAAACCCGAGGCCACCCGCGACGTCGTGTTCCTGCTCGACGTCGACAACACGCTGCTCGACAACGACCGCTTCAAGGCGGATCTGGACGCGCGCCTGCGGCGGGACTTTGGTGTTGACGGTGCCAGCGCGTACTGGAAGCTCTACAACAGCCTGCGCGGGCAATTGGGATATGCCACGCTGCAGGCTTTCCGTGAGGGCCGCGACGATGATCCGGATCTGCTGCAGATGTCGGCTTTCATGCTCGAATATCCGTTCGCGCAGCGGCTCTATCCCGGCGCGTTGGATGCCATCGCGCATCTGCACACGATCGGCACTCCGGTCGTGCTTTCGGACGGCGATGTCGTGTTCCAGCCGCGCAAGGTGCAGCACTCCGGGATCTGGGATGCGGTTGAGGGCCGGGTGCTGATCTACCTGCACAAAGAGGCAATGCTGGATGCAGTGCAGCGCCGATTCCCGGCCCGGCATTACGTGATGGTCGATGACAAGCCGCGGCTGCTGGAAGCGATGAAGCAAGTGATGGGCGAGAGGCTGACCACGGTGTTCGTACGTCAGGGGCACTACGCGCAGCATGGCGGATCTGACGCGAGTCAACCCGCTGACATCGTCATAGATCGCATTGGTGAAATTGCGACGTTTGATCTGAATCGATTGGCTCTATAGAGCGGTCGTCTCAGATCCGCTTGCGCGAGCGCGGTTTCGGGCCGGGTTTCCGGCCGCTGCCAGTTGCATCGGCTCCGACTTTCCGGGCGTTGCTGGCCCGTAACTGCTCCATCCCGGACAGTGCGTCGGCATACGAGATGAAGTGCTGCAGATAGCCCGGTGCGACATCCTGCATCAACGTCATCGCCCGGTGCAGCAGGGCGCTGGAATGCAGTGGGCCGGCATCCTCGGTGACCGCCGCCATCGATTGCCGCAGCTGGCTGTCGGTGCGAATGCGTTCCCACAGTTGCTGGAACTCGTCGAGTACGGTCGAGGGTGACGCCTGCCGCACCCGTGCACGGATGCCATCCGCAGGCCGGGTCTCTTGCTTCGCCGCCTCGATGTACGCCAACAGCTCGCTCAGCGGGCTTGGCTGGCTGTCTTTATCCGGCATCTGGCGTCGCGTCGACTGTCGGTTTGGGAATGGGTGCGATCTCCACCCGGCGATTTTTTGCGCGACCCGCTTCGTCCGCATTGGAACTGACCGGCTGCTCGGCGCCGAACGCGGCCGCAAAGATGGACGGCGACGGCACACCGGCAGCGATCAGGCCGCGGGTGACGGTAAGCGCGCGCGCTGCGGACAGTTCCAGGTTGTCGGCAAAACGCAGGTTGGTGTCCAGTACCGGCTTGTCATCGGTGAAGCCGCTGACCATCAGGATCTCGTCGCGCGACGTCAGATACTCCGACAGCGGCGCGGCCAGACTCTGCAGCAGCTCACGACCTTCGGGCTGCAACTGGTCCGAGTTGAGCCCAAACAGCACGCTGCCGCTGATGCCGATGCGGCCATTGATGACCGTTACCCGGCCGGTGGCGAGCGGTACGGCCAGGGCCTGCTCCAGCGTTTTCAGACGCTCGGCTTCCGCCGCGTGCTGCTTGACGGTCTCGTCCAGCTTGTTCGACAGCTGCAGCTGGATGCCGATCACGCTGGCAAGGATCAGCACGAAGGCGCCCAGCAGCACCGACATCAGGTCGCCGAAGGACGCCCACGTGGTCTCGGTGGACTCGCTGTCGAGTTCGATCTCGTCGCTCATGCTCGGCTCGGGACCTGCGTGGCAGCGGCATGCGTGCCGGATAGCAGCTGCAGTTCGCCGATGATCTGCTTCTGCGACAGCATGCTCAGGTCGATGACCTCACGCGCCTGGGCGACGTAGTACGCCAGTTGCTCATCGCTGCGGGCCAGCGACTTGTCCAGCGCGGCCTCGATCTGCTGCAGGCGTTCGCCCAGGGCATCAGTAGTTGCGCCGAACTGCTGCACCACGGTACCCAGTGCTTCGCTCAAGCCGGCCACTTCGACCGCGCCGGTAGCGACATGCGCGGCGGCGCTGTCCAGCTTGCCGGTCTGCGCTTCGATCTGATCGCCAAAGCGTGTGCCGAGCCGTTCCAGAAGCTCGGCGGATGCGCTGAGCAGCGAATCCACCGAGCTGCGTTGTTCGGTGGATGCGTGGTTGACCGCATCCAGCAGGGTTTCCAGCGTGGCAAGCAGTCGGTTGCGCTCATCCAGCATGGCGTTGTCGCGGACCAGACTGTCGGACAGGTTTTGACGCAGCTCGGAAATCACGTCGGCCGCGGCTTTTGGCGCTTCCGCAGCAGTCTGCATGAGGCGGGTAATTTCAGTGATGGTGTCTGTGGCCTGCACCTGCGCTTGCTTCGACATCTCGGCGGCGGTGCGCGCGAGGGTGTCGCAGATCTCCTGCTGGCGGCTCGCAACATGGTCGCTGCTTGGTGTCCAGGTTGTCGGTGATGGCGGACAAAGCTTCCGACCACTGGCCCAGACGCTGCTGGTCGCGGGATTCCAGCGACGCCTGCAACGCGCTGTGGGAGTTCCGCATCACTTCGACCAGCGCGGCGGCGCGATCTTCGTAGGCTGCCGCAGCGGATGCCAATGCCTGCTCGTTACGTGCTGCAAGCGCTTCGTTGAGCGATTCCTGACGTGACAGCGCGCTGTCCCAAGCCCCGGCGGTGCGCTCGGTGGTCGAGTCCAGATGCGTGGAGATGGTCTGCAGCAGACTGTTGG
>RCMY010000841.1_pt1 | contig 29453 bp, 28 predicted proteins | sample 2041341 | NCBI WGS metagenome assembly RCMY01 (sample SAMN09708234, study PRJNA481090) | Marine sediment metagenome, whole genome shotgun sequencing project. | reverse complement strand
CCTTCCTCCCGGGTTTGGTATACATCGTATGGGAGGACATTAAAGGCTAGAAGAAGATAGATGTCAGGCATGCTTGCCGGAAGGACACCTTCAATCGGAAAAATTCAAACTTGTCCTTCGGCGCGTCGGTTCAAGCCGACTCCATTGATCCCGAGGGCGGCATACCGACCGCATTTGGCGTCATGCAGACCACGGAAGGTACACAACCTCGCCGCGACAGCTCCGAAGACAAGCTAACCGTCGACTTTCTGCTCGGCCTGACCCAGGTGATCAACAGCAACAGCTTATTTCAGATCAACTATTCGGTCAGCCTCAGCGATGGCTATCTGAATGATCCGTTCAAAATCATCAGCGTGGTCGACGGCACCACCGGTAGACCGGTAGTTGAAGACGCCGACAGCAACCTGTCGCGTGTGGTATTTGAGAACAGACCGGATTCACGCTTGAAGAATGCGCTTTACGGCTTGTACAAGCACTATTTCAGTGGTGATGTGCTGGAAGCATCCTACCGGTTTGTGCTCGACGACTTCGGCACCGACTCGCACACTATCGATCTGCGTTACCGTTGGAAACTCAATGAAACATTTTATTTGCAACCGCATGTTCGCCTGTATCAACAAAGCGCCGCCGATTTCTACACGCCGTTTTTTGTTGCCGGCACTGAACCCGTCGCCGGCGATAGCAGCAGCGAGGCATCGGCCGACTATCGTCTCGGTAAGCTGAACAGCTATACTTTTGGTGTCGAATTCGGTCGTGATACCAGTAACAGCAGTTGGAGCATCGCAGCGGAGTATTACTTGCAAACGGGTGATGAACCCGGCGGCAAGATCGGCGCGCTACAAAATCAGGAGTTGTTCCCCGACGTCGACGCGTTTATGCTGCGTCTTGTGTATGACTTTTAGCAGATAAAAGCGCATTAACGCCAGTACACTCTCTCGGAAAATCAATGTCGCACCAGCCACTATCGGCATGTGCGGCCGCTTTACCGCCATGGCCAGCGATTGCGAGTTGTTGCTCGACAGCAACGATAAAAAACTCGCCCACGAGCTAACCCAAATTGTTGCCGCAGAGGCCTGGCGCGTTGAACAGAAATTCAGCCGCTACCGTGACGATAGTGTGCTGCATGAAATTCACAGCGCTCGGGGCCGGGCAGTCACTGTGGACGAAGAGACCACCGGACTGCTCAACTTCGCCGCCCAATGCTACCAATTAAGTGATGGCTTATTCGATATCACCTCCGGCATTCTGCGCAAGGCCTGGGTATTTGACGGCAGCGATAACATGCCTTCGTCGCAACAGGTGCAAGACTTACTGCCATTGATTGGCTGGTCAAAGCTTGACTGGCGCGCACCACTTTTGACCCTGCCTGAGGGTATGCAAATCGACTTCGGCGGCTTTGGCAAGGAATATGCCGTCGACCGCGCCGCACGACTGCTTGCTGAATACCTGATTGCACAACACAAGGAAATTGCATTTTTGCTTAACTTTGGCGGCGATTTATGCGCCAGCGGTCCGCCAGGGAACAGACAGCATTGGACGGTTGGTGTCGAAAGCATTGGCGGCTCTGCGCAATCCGTCGTTGTGCAACTAAAACACGGCGGTCTGGCTACCAGTGGTGATGCACGCCGCTTCCTAGAACGCAACGGCAAGCGCTATTCACACGTTCTCGACCCCCGCACCGGCTGGCCGGTCAGTCATGCGCCTGCCGCCGTGACCGTGGCGGCGCCCAATTGCGTAGACGCAGGCTTCCTCGCCACGCTCGCCATGCTAAATGGCAAACACGCCCGCGAATTTTTAAAGGCGCAATCCGTGTTGTTTTGGATTCAGCAGCGCTAATATATCGTCACTCATACATTCAGGTTGAGCGTTGCCGTGCACGCGGCGTCGCGCTTGTCGCCGCTCAGCACGCTTCTGACCCAAAGGTTATTCAATATGCGCCACCTTGCTTTTATATTGTTACTACCAGCGTTTGCACTGCAGGCGCAAACCAGCGCGCTTGAGACCTTAACCGTTACCGGTAAAAGGCTGGCTGCAAGCAAACAATCGCTGGCTACCAATACGGCGGTGGTCGACGAGCAAAGTCTCAAAATCGTGAACGCTGTGCATATCAACGAGGTGCTGGCGCGCGTGCCCGGCGCGTGGATCAGCCGCGGCAACGGTCAGGAACATCTCACTGCCATTCGCTCGCCGGTGCTGACTGGTGCCGGCTCCTGTGGTGCTTTTCTGATAGCGGAAGATGGCATAGCGCTGCGCGCGCCGGGTTTTTGCAACGCTAACCAACTCTTTGAGGTGAATAGCGAGCAGGCGCAGCAGATAGAGGTAGTGCGTGGTCCAGGCAGTGCGCTGTATGGCTCTAACGCCGAGCATGGGATTATCAATATCATCACACCCGACCCGGACACAGACGGTAAAACAGATCTGGCTTTGGAAGGCGGTCCGAACGACTACTGGCGCGGGCGTATCAAACACTCACAGCAGTCTGGCGCGCATGGATTTATGCTGTATGCCAATGGCGCGCACGATGGCGGTTATAAAAGAGATGCGGGCTTCGACCAGCAGAAGGTCAATTTTGTACATCGATACGCGGGCACCGATCTGGTCGTCAAAAGCGTGCTGTCAGCGACCAACTTAAACCAGGAAACGGCCGGCTTTATTGAGGGCCGCAACGCTTACAAAATCTCATCGCAAAAACGCGACAACCCCAACCCGGAGGCGTTTCGCGACGCAAAGACCGTGCGCCTGTATTCGCGCGCCGCGCTGCAGCTTAACGCCACCGACACGCTCAGCGTCACGCCCTACCTGCGCTACACCGACATGGAATTTCTGCAGCACTTCCTGCCATGGCAATCGCTGGAAGAAAACGGTCAACAAGGCGTTGGTTTATACACGCTCTACACTCGCGAGCGCGGTGCCTGGCGCAGCAGCATAGGGCTGGATATCGACTATACCGAAGGCTTTCTAAAAGAAACGCAGGATCAGCCATTCAGCCCGACTATCCCCGCAGGCACGCATTACGATTACGCCGTCGACGCCAGCGTGGTCGCGCCGTTTGCTGAAACCGAGTGGGGCATTACTGATGTTACCAGCATAAGCCTCGGCCTGCGTTTTGAGCATACCAACTACGCCTACAACAATGCCTTAAGCGCGGGTTCGGCGTGCGCCGCTGATATTGCCGATTGCCGCTTCTCCCGCCCCGCCGACCGTGACGATCGTTTTAACGAATGGGCACCGCGGCTGGGACTGCTGCATCATTGGTCGGAACAGCACGCCAGCTACGCACAGCTGGCGCGGGGTTATCGTGCGCCGCAGGCGACTGAGTTGTATCGTTTGCAGGCAGGACAACTGCGCAGCGAAATAGATCCCGAACAGCTCGACAGCGTTGAACTCGGATTTCGCGGCGAGCTGGACACCGTATTTTACGATATTGCTGTGTTCGGTATGCGCAAGAACAACTTTATCTTTCAAGACACCGAGCGGCAGAATATCAGCAACGGCGAAACCGAACACTACGGCGTTGAGTTTGACCTGCGCTTCAACCTGCCTGCCAACTTTGATCTCGCAGTGAACGGGTCTTATGCCCGTCACCGCTATAGCAATGCTATCGCTATTACTGAAACCAACATCAAAGGCAACGATATCGACACAGCCCCGCGGCATATTGGCGCAGCCCAGCTGGGCTGGAGTTCAGTGCAACAGCATCGCGTTGAACTGGAATGGGTGCACATGGGTGCCTACTATCAAAACCCGGAGAATTCGGTACGCTACCCAGGCCACGACCTGCTCAATGCTCGTGTTATATATAGCTTAAATAAACGCTGGCAAGCTGCTGTTCGTGTTACAAATATTACCGATGAAGACTACGCCGAACGAGCTGATTTCACGTTTGGCGACGACCGCTATTTTGTCGGCGAGCCACGCTCGGTTTATTTAAGCATTAGCGCTCAGCTTGGTGGCTAGGCCACTCACTCGAACACCGTACTTATTGCTGCATAGTGCCGGGGCTCCTCATTCTGGTGTCGCGCAATCACCGTCTTTATCGCCTGCGGTTCCTGCAGGCGCTTCACTTCCTGGAACAGCAGCTCAGCCCCCTGGTATTGACGCCGAAGATAACCCAACCATTGCTTGATGCGATTACCGACATAGCGCGGGTAAAGCCGCTCGGTGGTCGTAAAAAAAGTCTGTAGCAGCTCGATGACCTGCAGCCAGTTTGGCGGAGCAAGGCTGTGCCCCTGACTTTGCATTTTGATTAACCCGGCGAGGTCAGGACAGGAAAGACTGCCGCGACCCAGCATGATGTCGTCACAGCCGCTATCCTGCTGCGCCTGCAGTGCATCCTGCACCGACCAGATCTCGCCATTGACTATGATGGGGATATTCACCAGCGGTCTGACACGATTGATAGTGTGCCAATGCGCCGGCGGCCGATAGCCGTCGTGCCGGGTGCGCGCGTGGATGCACAACTCGTTGGCGCCCGCTGCAGCTATACCGCAGACGATATCTTCCAGCATGTTTGAGTCATCGAAGCCAAGCCGAATTTTTGCCGTCACCGGCGTTATAGCGCTCACCGCATCGCGCACCGCAGCAACCACAGCGGCGACCCGGCCAGGCTCGCGCAGTAGCACCGAACCGCCGTCGTTGCGGTTGACTGTTTTTGCGGGGCAGCCAAAATTCAGATCGATGCCCGGCGCTCCCAGCTTTTCCGCCCTGGCCGCGTTCGCCGCCATATGGGTAGGCTTACCACCGAGTAGCTGAACAAATACCGGCGTGCCTGCCGGCGTTTGACCGCCACTGAGCAGCTCGGGGCAATAGCGATAAAACACTCTGGCCGGCAGCGTCTGTTCGGTGACCCGCACAAATTCGGTCACACAGCGATCAATGCCCCCGCGCCCGGTGAGCAAGTCACGCATACTGTGGTCCATCACGCCTTCCATCGGCGCCAGAATTATTCGCATTGCCAGTCCAGCTTGTGTTTCAAACGGGTGATTATAGGAGGATTAGGTTTGCTGTGCGCGCTATACAATATGCAATTTAGCATGACGGCCATCATTGTTAACTGATTGATGGTGTTATTGATTTTCACAGTGTTCGCTTTGGGCTGATATCTGGCAGACCTGCCCGAACGCAGCCCGGAGCGTAGCTGGGCGTGATGCGCAACGGCAAGCGCATACGTACGGCCGATGGCGTAACTGGAACCATGTCGGCAATCGACACCGTAAAGCATGCCTGCATACGCCTAAAGTCCAACAGTCATCGTGCTAAAGTCGGGTGGCCTACATACCTTCGCCGTGTTAATTTTGATACTCAATTTATGACCTGAGGAACTTCTTATGCGCTATGTTTACAAATCTCTGCTATCGCTCGTGCTGGTATGTCTGGCAGCTAGCAGCACGATGGCAGTTGGCGAGGAACGCGGCACACCGCGTCAGGCCAAAGCTCTTTTGCAAAAAGCAGTAGCGCTAGTGGAAGCAGAAGGCGCCGAAAAAGCACTTGCCCAATTCAACGACCGAAAAGGCCGGTTTACGCATGGCGATCTCTACATTTTTGCGATGGATCTGGAAGGTACTTATCTGGCCTCAGGTGCCAATCCGAAACTGGTGGGTCAAAACTTCTTCAAACAACACTTGGCGGCCGGCAGGGAGATTGACAGGGATATGCTGAAGATGCCAAATGATGGAGACCGGGATATTTTCGAATACGAATGGCTCAATCGCGAAACCAATAAACTGGAGACCAAGTTCTCCTACGTGCAACGGATCGGCGAAATGATACTGGGCGTAGGTATCTATGTGCCGAATAGTTAAAGAGAATTAGCAGACTGTGTGTTGAGCCCGATGCGGATGCGCTGGTGCTTGCTGTATCTAAACGGCGAGCAGCAAATTGCAGCCACAGTTTTTCTCCTTGGAATATGACTTCCGACGCTAGGATGAGATCTTCGCAGGGAATGAATAAGCAATCCATGCAATCGACTATTGATCAAGTATTAATTGCTGAAGACAACGTTATTGGCCCCGGCAACGTTCGCACTGGGTTTTTTAAGCGGCCCGTTAGCGGGCCAGTAAAGCTGGCAGAGTTGGGGCTGGAAGGTGATTTCCAGGCTGATCGACGTGTGCATGGCGGATTGGAAAAAGCGGTTCACCATTATGCAGCACAAAACTACCAGTTGCTGCAGGAAGCACTGCCCCACCTGGCTGATAAATTCCTTCCCGGCACTATTGGTGAAAATTTCTCTAGTACTGGCTTGGCAGAGGAGACCGTACACATAGGAGACACCTTTAGCGTGGGCACGGCCATTGTACAAGTCTCGCAGCCGCGCCGGCCCTGCTGGAAGGTCAATCAACGTTACGGGAACGCGTATCTGGCCGATTTCATGTCGCAACAGCAAATTACCGGCTGGTATTACCGGGTGATTGAGCAAGGCGAGGTTCAGGCGGGCGATCAGATCATGCTTGCAGAGCGCCTGCCCGACAGCGTGTCGATTGCTGAACTTTGGCTGCAATGGTTTGCATGTCAGCGCAGCAACCAATCGGCTCACAAATTGATGAACACCCCCGGGCTGGCGCTGGAGTGGTTGAAGTATTAGTAGCGGCTAGTTAACAAAATGACTGACGTGTTGCCTTACGGATCGTGGCCCTCGCCCATCAATGCAGAACTCATCACAGAGGACATGGTCACGCTCGATGAAACATGCCTCGATGGTTCAGACTACTACTGGCTGGAATCTCGGCCTGGCGAACAAGGCAGAGTCACACTCGTCCGCCTCACAGCGGATAGCCAGCCCGTCGACCTGATCCCGCCTCCTTTCAATTGCCGCAGCCGGGTCAATGAGTATGGCGGCGGTGCATACTCTGTCCATAATGGCAGCATTTATTTTTCCAATTTTTCTGACAACCAGCTTTACGCGCTGAAAACGAACGGCACGGCGAATCAAGCCGAGCAAATTAGCTTTGCAAAAGATTGCCGCTACGCCGCGCTCACGTTCGATGCACATCGGCAACGGCTTATTTGCGTGCGGGAGGACCACAGCCAATCTGGCGAACCCGTAACCACACTGGTCGCCATTGCTGTCGATGGCAATGGCCGCGAACAGGTTTTAGCCCGCGGTAAGGATTTTTATGCCAGCCCGCAAATCAGCCCAAACGGCGAGCAACTTTGCTGGCTAAGTTGGTCCCACCCCTGCCTCCCGTGGGACGGCACCGAATTATGGGTCAGTGATTTTGCCGAAGATGGTAGTCTGAAAACACATTGCCAAATAGCAGGCGGCAGCGCTGAGTCGGTGTTCCAGCCTCAGTGGTCACCGCAAGGCGGTTTATTCTTTGTTTCTGACCGCTCCGGCTGGTGGAACATTTATCAATGGCACTGTGGTCAATGGCGCAATGGCGAAGTAAATCCACTGGTGTCGCGCGCAGCAGAGTTCGGCGTACCACAATGGGTTTTTGGCCAGTCTACCTACGCGTTTTTATCAGATGAGGCAATCATTTGTTGCTTCTGCGAACGCGGTCGATGGCGGCTGGCAACAATCACGCTGGCTGATGGCGAATTAACGGAAATAGAAACCAGTTTCTGCCATTTCTCCAGCCTGCATGCACTAAACAATCGGGCCGTATTTATCGGCACAAGCGATAACAAGCCAAGCGCTGTCATCGCCTATCAACCGCTTGATGTTCCGCTCACTGAGTTAGCCACGTCGGGCAACGTGAGTATCGAAGATAGCTACATTTCAGCACCACGCCACATCAGCTTTGCGTCGGCACGGGGTCATCGGGCATACGCTATCTTCTATCCACCGAGGAATGATGACTATCGAGCCACGCAAGACGAAAAACCTCCGTTGCTAGTTGTTGCCCACGGTGGCCCCACCAGCGCTGCCGAGCCCGGTTTCAACCCGGGCACGCAATTCTGGACCAGCCGTGGCTTTGCCGTGTTGTTAGTCAATTATTCCGGCAGCGCCAACTACGGGCGGGAGTATCGACAGCGGCTACGCGAACAGTGGGGTATTGTCGATGTGGAAGACTGTATCGCCGGCGCCGAATACCTTGCCGAACAAAAACTCGTTGACCCGCTACGCATGGCCATTCGCGGTACTAGCGCCGGCGGCTTTACCGTCCTGTGCGCCCTCACCTTTCATTCGGCCTTTTCAGCTGGTGCCAGTTATTACGGCATCAGCGACCTGGAACAACTCGCCGCGGATACACACAAATTTGAATCGCGCTACCTGGAAGGCCTGGTCGGCCCTTACCCCCAAAGCCGTGAGCGTTATCGGCAACGATCACCGCTGTATAACGCGGAGCAACTGAACTGCCCCAGCATATTTTTTCAGGGTCTGGAAGATAAAGTCGTGCCGCCCAATCAGGCAGAAAAGATGGTCACCGCTTTACGCCAACGGGAAATCCCCGTCGCCCACATTACCTTCGATGACGAAGCACACGGCTTCAGAAAAGCACAGAATATCCGCTTTGCCCTGAGTACAGAATTGCATTTTTACGGCCGCGTGTTCAACTTCGAACCCGCAGAGCAAGCGAGTCCAGACACCTTGTCGCTACTACCTGATGAGCAGTAGTGTTATTCAAGCAATTGGATTGATCGGTTCAAGGTGAAATCTTGGCCTGCGTTGCTTGCAATTCGTCGCTTAGTAGGCTTTTTAGCGACAGCAATGATGAGAGCGTTTTTTTGTGTTACTTCCGATGCGATGGCCAGTGTCTCGACTTTTTGTGCAAGTCGCTGCGTGGCGATGCCCTAGCCCACGCCTTGATATTACTCGTATCGGTCGTCGAACCTGTCTTTTGCAGCTTCTTTGCTCCGTTATTGTGGCAAAAAATATAATCTTTGTGGATCCCATCCGGTTAAAATCCCGCTTTCTGTTGCAAGTTCACTGACGTCACGGGTCTACCTGGACGTTGTGGCCGGACGTCGCGAGACTTCGCCAGGGCATGGCCTTGTTTTTACACTTTAAGCTGAAGTAGCGCGAGTCTTCGAGACGAAACGCGGTGAATCGACCGCCACAGACGCAACCTGTGTCCAGCGGGAACACGCATGCGGCCTCTCTGGCTGGCAGAGCGACCACAAGGCTCGACCAGTGTCCAAAAAGAATCTGCAGCGGCTTGCTGGCACGATGCGGGATCTCAAACCAAGGCCGCGAACGCTTTCTCCCCGGCGAGATCTTGCGTCTGCTTCCCGACAGATCGATACGGCCGCTGCGGTCGCACCAACGCAGCTGAGTAAAGCAGTTAGCAATGAAACGCAGGCGTGGCCAGCCCTCCAGTTCTTCCCGCCAGCGCCGCGGTCCGTCGCCCGTAAGGTGCGGAAACAAGTCCTCGTAATCGAAGTTCTGCAGCACGGTTTCTAACTCGCGAGCACATTGGCGGGCTATCTCCAGATCCCACTGGGGAGGAAGCCCGGCGTGGACCATAGTAAAACCGAGGCTGTCGCTGTGGTGCAAGACCGGCTGATGACGCAGCCAGAACAGCAGCTCTTCGCAGTCGGGCGCATCAAGAATTTCGGCGATCGTATCCTTCTTGCGGATCTTGATCGCCCCGGCAGCTGCGGCCAGGAGATGTAGGTCGTGGTTGCCGAGTACGCTTATGCAGGCGCTGCCCAGGCTGCGGACGAAGCGCAATAGCTCCAACGAGTTGGGTCCCTTGTTGACAAGATCTCCAGTAAACCAGAGGCTGTCAGTGTCCGGATCGAAGTCAAGCTTCTCCAGTAGCCTCAGCAGGTCATCGAAGCAGCCCTGGACGTCGCCGATGGCGTAGGTGGACGGCATACCCTAGCCCGATCCTCCCTTATTCGATCGATCGAGGTCCATTTTTGACTTGCCGGCTTTATTGAGCACTCCCGTGTTTCCCCCCGTTTTGTTGGAGCTACTATAATCGGTGTGTTCAGAAAAATCATCCGCTCAAAGACATCTTCATTTTTGGAGCCAAACAAGCGCCCAGCAAAGTACCCAATCTGTGAACGCGACTCGGGTGGCAGGCCTACGCCGTGATCGCCAGTCGACAAGTCATCATTCGACCAATTCTATGCGAATACGCGGCAGCCATTGGTTTTCAAGCTCGGTTTCATTCAGGTCTTCGGATGTGACTGGTCTTAGGTTTCCGTCTTCCGGTGGCGCCGTCAGTATGTTGAGGTCAACTTCCATGATTTCGCCGACGATATCACTACCCTGCCAGCGCAGCCGGTAATAACGCCCATTCCATGGGTCAATACCATATTCCCTAGGGCTGCGCTCGATAAATAGTAAATCATACTCCAGATCGGTAAGATCTGATTGCGTAATTCGGCGGCGATTCGGGTAGGTGTACGGTAGGTAGCACTGCATGTTTTCTGCATCAGCCAGGCATTTAAACGGCCGCATGGACAGGAAGTGGTCAGAAAACGCTGCTGCATCGAGTTCGACTTTAAACCCGTTGTCCGCTGCCATGGCGGTTACGGTTAACTTGCCGACGGTCAGCTCTTTAGCGGCGGGTGTCAGCAGGATGATGCGGTAGTGCTGTTCTGCGCTTGCATTGCCTGTAAACAAAAAACACGCCAGCAATACCACTAAAAAATCAAACCCAACGGGTCTCGACGAGACCCGTTGGGGAATAACCATGGGCGCGATGACCATGAATCTCAGTGTGCCTGCGCAGTGGCTGTATCTGCTTTTGGCAGTTTGAAGGTCCAGACACTGCCACCCTGATTCAGGTGTTTCACTATCGCGGCTACGTCGCCGCCCCATAAAGGCACTGCGCCACCCCAGCCCGAAACAACCGTGACGAACTGCTCGCCGTCTTGCTCCCAGGTAATAGGCGAACTCACCACACCAGACCCGGTGTTGAACTTGTATAGCATTTCCCCGGTGGTCGCATCGAAGGCCATCAGGTAGCCTTCCGGATTACCGGTAAACACCAGGTTGCCTGCCGTTGCCAGCACACCACCCCACAACGGTGCGGTATTTTTGTACTCCCATTTTATGTCACCGGTTTTCGGGTCTACGGCTTTCAGCGAGCCAATATAGTCATCAAATAGAGGCTTGATGGTAAACCCTGCGCCAAGATACGCTGCGCCCTTCTTGTAATTGATCGGCTCGTTCCATATATCCATACCCCACTCGTTCGAAGGCACATAGAACAAGCCGGTGTCCTGGCTATAGGCCATGGGCATCCAGTTTTTCGCCCCCAGGAAGGCAGGCACCGACCACGCGACTTTACCTTTCTTGCTATCGCTAGGGTCGCCCGGGCGGTTCTCCGGATTGAGAATAGGTTTGCCGTCCTTATCGAGGCCCTTCGCCCAATTGATATCCTTGACAAAAGGGAAACCGTCGATGAATTTGCCGTTCTCACGGTTCAGCACATAAAAGAAACCATTGCGGTCAGCGGTTGCGGCGGCCTTAACCGTTTTGCCTTTTTCTTCATAATCGAAGGGAATCAGTTCGTTGACACCGTCGAAGTCCCAACCGTCGTGCGGTGTAGTCTGGAAATGCCACTTGATTTTGCCAGTGTCAGGGTCGAGTGCCAGACGAGATGAGCTGTATAAATTATCGCCGGGGCGCAAATGCGAATTCCAGGGCGACGGGTTACCGGTGCCCATCAGGATCGAGTCAGTATCCGGATCGTATGTGCCACCCAACCAGGTGGCTGCACCGCCCGTTTTCCATAGATCGCCGGGCCAGGTTTTATTTGCTTCGCCACCGGTGATGCCGTTGTCCTTACCGCGCAGTGTGCCCATATGACCTTCGACGGTAGGTCGGCTCCAGATCAACTCTCCGGTTTTGGCATCGCGCGCCTCCACCTTGCCAACCACCCCGAATTCACCACCGGCAACACCGGTGATCACCATACCCTTAACGATCATGGGCGCAGCGGTATATGAGTAACCTTCCTGATAGTCGCCCAATGTCTTCTTCCAACGCGGTTTGCCAGTTTTAGCGTCAAACGCAAGCAGTTTCGCGTCTAGCGTACCAAAAATCACCAGATCATCGTACAGCGCGGCACCTCGATTAATGACGTCGCAACAGGGCATAATGCCATCCGGCAGGCGCGCCTCGTACTGCCAAAGCTCTTCACCGGTTTTCACATCGATGGCATAAATACGGGAATAAGAGCTGGTGACGTACATAATGCCGTCTTTAACCAGCGGCTGGGATTCCTGGCCGCGTTGCTTTTCTCCACCAAACGAAAAAGCCCACACCGGCGATAAGGATTTCACCGTCTCGGTATTGACTTGCTTCAGCGGGCTGAAGCGCTGACCGCGCGGCCCCATTCCATAGCTGACCACGTCGTCGACTGACTCCTGATCGCCCAGAATGTCTTTATCGGTAACGCCTGCTGCCGGTAGGGCGGCTGTGCCCAGACTGAGGGCTGCGGCAACTGCCGTGGCGTACACGCTCCTGTTTACTAGTGATTTTTGTTTCATTGGAACTCTCCTCTTTACGTTAATTGGCAGATTAGCCAATGGATGTCGAATAAGCTCTACTTATAATAATGGATGCCCAAACACCCCCTTACCGATTTGGATGACGTACTGATAAGCGTTGTTGTTTAGCCCCGCCAGTCATCATTATGCAGAGCCTGCCTGTGCAGGGGCAATAATACCCCGGCACTATATTCGTTCTATCTTAGTCGTAGTGCCCTGGTAGCTTTCTGAGTTAACCACCGACGCCCACAACACAATGTTTACTTTGCCCATATGGACAACACCCCTCAAGGTGCTAAACGACTTACTGTACAGCTGACGTGCCGGCAGCATCCTGATAGAGATCGGGTACTTCATAGTCGACTCCGAAACGATCAAATAGACTGTTTAGGCCGTCATTTTTCACCAGGCCCTCGATAATGGCCTCAATCGCATACGCCAACTGACGATGGGTGTGCTTGACGGCCATGCCAATATCCCACGACTTTTTGCCTAGCTGCTGCAGCCCGTCAGCGCTAATATCGTACTTTTTGGCAGCCTCCACCAAGCCCCATTCTATCTGGCTACGCATGCCGGCAACGGCGCTGAGTTCGCCTGCCTCAAGCGCTGCCAGCGCCTGATAAGTCGTGTTGTAATGCACCACTTGCTCCCGCAACCGTCCCTGATACACGCCGCTTAAAAAAGTATCCGGCAGGCTGTCAATTTCCACTCCAATTTTCTGGTATTGAAATATGGCAAGATTTCGAACGTCACCCAGTTTGTCGAGGTCGCGAGCCAGCGACCACTGCTCGCGATGGTAAGGCGCAAACATAACTACCATATTATTTTTGGGGGCACCGTAGCCATCGATGGCGTAAGAGTATTCGCGATCGTAGGGCACTCGCAGCATTAAATCAGCCACCCGCTTGTTGAGATAATGGCCCTTCCAGACGGCGTTTCTCAGGTCGTCTTCGACGCTTTCATCGGCCGTTAACCAAAACCACCGCGCTTCGACGCCCAGCTCCGCTGCGATCAATTTGCCTAGCTCAATATCGATACCCACAGGTTTCTTATCGTCACCTAGAAACGAATAGGGAGGAAAATTACTATACACCGCTATTTCGATATAGCCGGACTCAGTCACCTCGTCCAGCGTGCGGCTAAGAACAGTCGTGCTGAACGAGACAACAACCCATAACAGTACAAAACGCAGCATAGTTAGCTACCGCCAGCCTTATTATTCAGGCGGACGAGTATCAAGATAAGAACGAATTGCCCACATGGCTTCCTGACTGAGAATACCCTCAAAAGGCGGCATATAAACCCGACCATCTTTTACCGCTCCTATGCGCACGCGCATAAGAAACAATCCATCTGATTCCGCAGGCGTGGAGAATTCAAATTCATCGTTTAGCAGGCGCAGGTCCGGGGTCATACCTCCCGATACCGCATCCAGGCCATGACAGCGAGCACAATTTTGCGCATATGCCGAAGTACCAATTTCGATAGCCAACTTGTCGCCGCGGTAGGGGTTTTCCACCTTCCATTCTTCACCCAGTGGCTCCAGACCTTTGGTGTCGACTGGTTGCGGTGTGACATCGCCATGGGCAAGTGCGCCTGTCGCTTTAATCATAAGCAAGGCTATGGCCATCAACAAAACACCACCTTTCAAATTTACCATCTGCATAAGTCTCCTCTCCTAATCTGTTGCCATGTGATTCGTTAACTATCTTGAGTTATGGCTTTGATGAATGGGTATGCTAGCAAACGTGCTCAAATTGACAATGCTGCTTTGGTAGGAGGTTACATCGCCAATCGTCGTACGGCGGGTTGCAGACACATGCAAAACGTATGGCAATGAACTTGGACTTTGGTCGTAATTTTGTAGTACGTTTTATGTATTTCGATCCGGTCATTAAGCCTTTACCATGCTTTAATAACAGGATGGTAAATTTTGAGCAGATTATTACACGTCCGAAAACGCGCCATAGCTAACCGTTCGCGACTGAAGTCGCTCCTACAGGCCAATGCGGCTCGACGTGGGAGCGACTTTAGTCGCGAAGTATTCGTGTTGGCATCTCATTTCCGGACGGACACCAACTAATATGCTGCAACACATTCGTCACCTGTCGATTCTTTTCCTGGCATTGTGCTCGGGCGAGTGCCTGAGCCTCGACCGTCTTGAAACCGCCTTACTGTACCTTGAGCAAACCCTGCCACAACCCGCGGTGCTATCGAATATTCTACCGCCACCTGCAGATAGTGGTCTGATGGGCGCGGAGGTCGGCATCGCCGACAGCAACACGACCGGCCGATTTCTGCAGCAACATTACACTCTGAAAAGCGTCGTCAGCGCAGAGCCACAGGCCGCTGTCGATGCGGCGCGGCAGTGGGTGGCCGCAGGCAAGGGTTTAATCGTCGCCAACCTGCCGGCCAAAACTTTGCTGGCCGTCGCAAATCACGCTGATATTAAAGGCCATGCACTGCTATTTAACGTTGCCAGCAAAGACGACGAGCTACGCACCAAACGCTGTACATCCGGTTTGTTGCACACTGTTCCCAGCCGGGCGATGCTGGCCGATGCGCTGCTTCAGTTTCTCGTCGCAAAACGCTGGAATCAATGGCTGCTAATGCAGGGGCAGCGACCCGAGGATCAGCAGTTTGCCCAGGCTCTGCGTCGCGCGGGCAAGCGCTTCGGCGGAAAATTTGTGGCCGAGAAAACCTGGACATTCGATACAGACCTGCGGCGTACGGCGCAACAGGAAATGCCGCTGTTCACCCAGGTTGGCAAGTATGACGTTACGCTGGTAGCAGACGAATCCGGCGATGTAGGCGAATACGTTCCCTACAACACGTCGCTGCCGCGCCCGGTGGCCGGCACTCAGGGTCTGACACCGGTAGCCTGGCACCGGGTGGTGGAGCAATGGGGTGCCGTACAATTACAAAACCGATTTTCGGAACATGCGCACCGGGGAATGAACGAGATCGATTATTCCGCCTGGGTGGCAATTCGTGCCATTGCCGAGGGAGTTACGCGCATTAGCGACAATAGTCCCGCAGCGCTGTATCGTTATATGCTCAGCGACAAGTTCCGCCTTGGTGCCTTCAAAGGGCAAACTCTAAGTTTTCGCGACTGGAATGGCCAACTGCGGCAACCGATTCCACTGGTACACCCGAGGGCACTGGTCAGCCAGTCACCGCAGGAGGGGTTTCTACATCCCCGCACCGAGCTGGATACTCTGGGCTACGACCAACCCGAAGTTAATTGCGACTTTAAGACGAGTTTATGAGAACAATGTTTATGATCAGCATGCCTAAACTGCTGCCCGCGCTGCTATTGGTGCTGTGCAGTACCATCAGCCACGCTGAATACGCCTATGTTTCCAATGAAAAAGACAATACCTTATCGGTAATCGACCTGGATAAAATGACCGTCATCGATACTATTCCAGTTGGCCTGCGGCCACGCGGTATCGTGTTCAACAAGGACTTCAGCCGGCTGTATATTTGTGCCAGCGATTCCGACAGCGTGCAGATGATGGACGTAAGCAACAATAAAATAATTGCCGATCTGCCCTCTGGAGAAGATCCGGAGCAGTTCGCGCTGCATCCCGATGACCGCCACTTGTATATTGCCAATGAAGACGACGCTGTCGTGACCGTGGTTGACACGCAGACGCGTAGCGTTATTGGCCAAATTGAGGTCGGCATAGAGCCCGAAGGCATGGCGGTCAGCCCCGATGGCAAATGGGCCGTCAACACCTCCGAAACAACCAATATGCTGCACTGGATAGACACCGAGTCGCTGACGATAGCCGACAACACCTTAATTGACCAGCGCCCCCGGGATGTCGAGTTTAGCCACGACGGCGCAACGCTTTGGGCCTCTGCGGAAATTGGTGGCACGGTCACGATAGTCGATGTCGCAACGCGCAAGGTCACGAACGTACTTGACTTTAAGATACCGGGCGTACACCGCGATAAAATTCAGCCGGTGGGCGTCAAGCTAACGGCAGATGGCACGTACGCCTTTGTCGCTTTGGGACCCGCCAATCATGTGGCCGTGGTCGATGCGCGCACGTTCAAGGTGCTGAAGTACTTGCTGGTGGGGCGGCGAGTGTGGCATTTGGCGTTTGCTAACAACGAGTCGTTGCTGTTGACAACCAATGGCGTCAGTGGTGACGTATCCGTTATCGATTTAGCGCAGCAAAAGGTGATTAAAAGTATTAAAGTTGGTCGCTATCCCTGGGGGGTTGCGGTTCGGCCGTGAACCGAAACTAATATGTCTGAACTTGCCATGCGGGTCGCCAATGTCTCCTATCGATACGATAGCCGGCCCGCACTCGACCACATTAGCTTTGAGCTGGCCCGTGGCGGGTTTTTTGCACTGCTGGGGCCTAATGGTGCAGGCAAAACCACACTGTTTGCGCTGTTGACTCGCTTGCTGCATACCGCCGAGGGCGATATCGAAATTTTTGGCGTGCCGCTGGAAAAATCTCCTGGCCGCGCGTTGTCGAAAATGGGGGTTGTGTTTCAACAGAGCACGCTCGACCTGGACCTCACCGTAGCGCAAAATCTGGCTTATCACGGCGCGCTGCAGGGTATGAGCCCTCGCGAAGTACGCAAGCGCATGGCAATCGAGCTCGGCCGTTTTGACTTACATGGTCGCGAGGATGACAAGGTTCGCACGCTTAACGGCGGTCATCGCCGCCGGGTAGAAATAGCCCGCGCGCTACTTCACCAGCCGCAACTACTGTTGCTGGACGAACCCACGGTGGGTCTGGACGTTGAAACCCGATACAGTCTCAAACAGCATGTCAGAACCTTATGTGAAGATTCCGCTATCGCCGTATTGTGGACAACTCATTTGATAGAAGAGGTGCAAGCCAGCGATGAGGTATTGATTCTGCATAAGGGCGCAACCTGCGCTAAAGGCCGCTGCGCCACATTGCTCAGCCAGCATAATGCCACCGATTTACCCTCCCTGTTTATGCAATTAACGAGAGTGCAAGCATGAGCAGCGCGGCATATTTTTACTGTTTCATGGGCATTATGCGGCGCGAATTGAATCGCTTTATTCAACAGCGCGGCCGCTTTTTTGCCTCTCTGGTTCGGCCGTTGCTGTGGCTGGCAGTGTTTGCCGCCGGCTTTCGCGCCGCACTGGGCATCGCTATTATCCCGCCCTATGAAACCTATATAACCTACGAGGTTTATATTGTGCCCGGACTGGTCGGCATTATTCTGCTGTTTAACGGCATGCAGAGCTCCCTCTCCATGGTGTACGACCGTGAAATGGGCAGCATGCGGGTGCTGCTGACCAGCCCCTTACCACGCGCCTATTTGCTGATCTGTAAACTTCTATCGGGCGCCATCGTGTCGCTGTTTCAAGTCTATGCCTTTTTGCTGGTGGCCCGCCTGTTCGAAGTTCAGCCGCCATTGTCGGGATATATAACTGTGCTGCCCGCCGTTGTGTTGGCTGCGCTCATGCTGGGCGCTCTGGGTCTGCTGTTGTCGTCGCTGATTAGTCAGTTGGAAAATTTCGCCGGCGTTATGAACTTCGTCGTGTTCCCCATGTTTTTTCTGTCATCGGCGTTATATCCCCTATGGAAGATGCGCGAGTCCAGCGAGTTGCTTTACTATATATGCGCCTACAACCCTTTTACTTACGCTGTTGAGCTGATTCGCTTCGCGCTTTACGCCAAATTAGACGTTGCAGCGCTGGCTGTTACTGGTACGGTAACGCTGGTATTGATGATCGCCGCGATATATGGTTATGATCCTAAACGCGGCCTGCTGAAGCGCAAGCTTGGGGTGTAAACGAGCACCAAACCGGTAACCTGAACATGTATCAGATTCTTATCGCCGACGACCATCCAATGTTTCGCGAAGCGATTGGTGGCGCTATTGTGCAGCGATTTGAACAGTCGGAGGTTGCCGAGACCGAAGATCTGGAATCGACGGTGCACTATGCGGAGCAACACCCGAATCTGGACATGGTACTGCTGGACCTGAACATGCCAGGAATGGATGGGCTCAATGGCATTGTGCGTATGCGTAGTACCTTCCCCGACATTCCCATTGTTATTTTTTCAGCCGAGCAAGACAAAAAAGTCGTGTTACAAGCCATGACTTATGGTGCGGTGGGGTTTATCACCAAATCCATGCCTAGAGAAAAAATTCTCGATGCTATAGCGCAAATACTCGATGGGCAGGCCTATTTACCACCTGATATTATTCGCCGCAATGACCCGCAACCCAGCACGCATGGTCAGGAACACGACAGTATCCAGCCCGAGCTTGTGTCTTCACTGACACGTCGTCAACTGCTGGTGTTCGAGCGTATGGCCAAAGGGGATTCCAATAAGCAGATCGCCTACGAGCTCAATATTGCCGAGACAACAGTGAAAGCCCATGTCACGGCCATTTTACGCAAGCTCAAAGTCCACAACCGCATGAAGGCGGTTCTGTGTGCATCCACTATCAATTTCGATCGCTATCTGCATCGTTAATAGTTTCAAGACAGAAAATGCACCATGGCCGAACGCAGCTTAAGCGGCTTGATAGGCTTGTTGAGGAGGCGATAGCCTAGCTCTTTAACCTGTTGCCTGAGTTCATTGGTGTAATTTGCCGTGATGATGAGTATCGGTATTTTGTGAGGCAGCCGCTGGTTGATCAGTTCGACCGCTTGCAGGCCCGTGTCGCCGTCATCCAAATGATAATCCGCAATCACCAGATCGGGCGCCGGCCCCAGAGCATTGGGCTGTTCGGCTAGCTCCTTGAGAGTACGAACGCTTATCACGTCGCAACCCCAGCCTGACAAAACAGTCTCCATGCCGACACAGATCGCTTCATCATTGTCGATCACCAGAATCCTGCGACCCGGCAGCGGGTCATATACAGGCGCGAGCTGCCCCAATATCTTCTGTTGGTTCGACACCTGGGTCCCATACGGCACACGCACGCTGAACACCGAACCCTTGCCCGGCCACGAGCTTACGGTGACCTCATGACCCAATACCCGGGACAATTTATCCACTATCGCCAGACCCAGGCCAAGCCCCCTGTCGTCGCCTTTTCTGCGCGTACCCACGCGTTGAAATTCTCGAAAAATCTCCTGCAATTGACCGGCTGCTACGCCAATTCCTGTGTCCCACACCTGAATTTCAAGACTGTCTGCACGGCGGCGACACCCCAGTAGTAGCTTTCCATGGTCGGTATAGCGAATAGCATTGCTTAGAAAATTTCGCAGAATACGTGCCAATAACTGACTGTCCGAATAGACCAGCCCACTGCAGGGCACGTACTTAAATTGCAAGCCGGTTCCAACCGCCTGCTGGCCAAATTCGTTGGCCAGATTGCTTAACAGGTCATTAATCACAAAGGTATCGGCGATGGCTTCGACCACGCCTGCCTCCAGTTTGGAAATATCGACCAGCGTACCCAGCAACCACTCAACGTCGTGTAAAGAATTACTTAGAGAGTTTCCCAATTTTTCTATGTTGTCGGGTAATTCATTATCCAGCAGGGCCGTGGCAAATAAACGCGCGGCATTCAAAGGCTGCAGCAGGTCGTGGCTGGCGGCGGCCATAAACTTGGTCTTGGATATATTGGCCTGCTCCGCTTCCCGCTTGGCGTCCAGCAAGTTTTCCTCAACCTGCGCGCGCTCATCAATTTCAACCCGAAGCTGTTGATTCAGTGCAGTCAGCTCCCTGGTGCGTTCACACACACGCTGCTCCATATGTTTGTAGGCGTGCTTAAGCGCCTCGGCAGTGCGACGCTGCTCGGTCACGTCCTGTTCCAGCGCAAAAAATCCAATCACCCTGTCTTCGGCGTCATAATGCGGCAAATAGGTCTTGTGGAAAATAGGACGTTTTTTATTAGGCAGCCGTTGCTCCACCTCGAAACTAACTACCTGCCCCTGCATAGCCTGCTCTATATAGCGCCGATGCCTTTCGTATTCAACAGAGCCGAAAACCTCCCACACGTATTGCCCTTCGATATCGGTATGCAGCCGGTCGAACCAGTCCTCAAACGCCTTGTTGGCAAATTCATAACGACGGTCGCCATTGATGTAAGAAATCAGCGCCGGCAGGTCATTGCTGATCGCGCGGATGCGTCGTTCGCTTTCCCGCAGCGCTTCTGCATCGCGGTTACGCTCGGTGATATCGGTATAGGTATTGACATAGCCGCCACCGGCAATCAGATGGCTTTTAATTTCCAGCACACGAGCGCTGCGCAGCTTTTTCTCGTGTTCAAACACGGTCTGCACGGCGCCGGCCTGTAGCAATGGAAAGCCACAGCCATCGCTATGCACTTCTGTATCCTTGACTAGCGCTTGAAAATCAGCGCCCGGCTTAACGTGCTTTGCCTGCAGCCCCACCAGCTCCAGAAAGCGGTCATTCCAGAACTCTATCTGCTGCCCGGCGTTAACCAGCGCAACCCCCTGTGACAGGTTGTCGACGGTAGACTGGAGGATGCGATTTCTTTCCGCCGACGCGCGTTTTTGATGCGCAATCTCACTTTCTTTTAGCTCGGTGATATCGCTATAGACCACAATCAAACCGTCGTCTGCCGTGTTCCGCTCCGACATCTGCAGCCAATGGCCATTGGTCAGTCGAAAGACGCGGTAGTTGAGAACGCCTGCGCTGTGTTCAATTTTCTCGATCGCATTGACCGTCGGATCGAAGATCCCGTGCTCAACCGCCAGCGGGGTGATATCCGCGAAAGTGGTTACCCCTGTTTCGATTATGGCATCGGTATTTTTCCAATACTCGTAAAAGCGTGCGTTGGCCCGAACAAGTCGCCGCTGCTTGTCAAACAACACGACACCGTCTGCCATACTCTCCATCGTATCGGACAATTGCTGCCGGCTGTGGTCCAACTCCAGCCGCGCTCGAGACAGTTCGGTGTTGGCTAGTTCCAGTTTGTCCAGCGTTTGGCGCAATTTCAGCGTGCTCTCTTTAACTTTTTCGGCCAGCAATGCGGCGTTCTGAAAAGAACTGTAAGCGTCACTGTGATTCCCCCAGCCCAATTCGACCCGCTGCACCAGCACCTGATTGATCGCCTTTAACTTAGCGTTTTCGTACTGCAAGGCATCGCGTTCCGCCTGCAAGTCAGCCGCATTTTTTCCTTGCTGCGGCGGGCTGTTTTTTTGTTCGAAGTGAACATCAGCCATGCTTGCCGGTACCTCCGGCAAACCCAATTGCCACTCCGGAGAACGTATGATTGACGTGCATCGCGTCGCGCTGCTCACCATAGGTATTGAAACCAATCACCCGGTAACGTTGATACAGGCGTGACAATTCTTCGTTAAGATCCGTCTCCTCGACTTCAATACGGCGATGAATGCAGTCATAACCGATTGTTATCTGAGGCTCACCGATGTCATCCACGACTTCGCTCAGCATTGCTGAAAAATGCTCCAGCAGCCCACCACCATGCATTTTAGTCAGCACGATGCCAGTATCGATGGCACAGAAGAAAGTCACGCTGAGATCGTCGTTGAGGTGTTGAATCGACCGTACGTAAATATTTTCTCCCAACTGCACCGCCAACGGATAGAGCGCGAAGATTCGCGAGTTTAGCTGCTCCAGGGAAAGCCCCATTATCCGGCAGTATTCCAGCGCCGCTGGTTCCGCGTTGAGTTCATAAACCACCCGCCTGCTGGGGTCGGCTCTGGTAACCACCAGTTTTTCCTGCTCGGGAGTTAAATGGTGGCTGCTAACCACATGGAACGGGCAAACAGTATTCACTAACAGCATTACCGCCGCATTGCTATAGAACCGATCACCATAATAGATCTGGGTATCGCGAAAATGCAGACTGTCACCGGCAGAGCCACCAACCAGCGGTATATCGTTCAGCCCCGTATTCAGTGCATGTAGTACCAACTCTTCGCGGATGGACATACCATCCAGCAGCGATAGCGCAAAGCTATGTGTTTCCAGCGGCGCGATGGCGCGGCTTCGCAAGCGCTGTACCATCGCCTTGATGGAATTGTGTGCATCCTCCTCTGAAAAGGCCGCGAGGTTATTGAGCAGCGTGGTCTCTACAACAAATTGGTCCGCGGGCAAGCAAAAACCGGTAATGGAACCCTGGGTTAAGCCCGTCGGCGATATTTCACCGGCGGTGGTACAGCCAATCACCGGCGTATCGCCAAATAATTCTGTCATGGAACGCGCCAGCGTTCTGAGGTCATAATCGCTACAACAGAAAAATATGATGCAGGCCGCTTCGGCCTGCGACAACACTGCGTGTAGTTCGCGCGCCGCAGCAGCCGCATCGGAGCAAATTGACACGGCGGACAGCACAGGCTGCTGTGCTGCTGTAGTTTCGGGTTCGGGGTTTTTCGCTTTTAGCATTATATTCAGGCTCCCGTTGGGTCGATCGCGATGTGGAGACTTTTGCGATTACAACTATTTTTAATACGCCCCTTTTGTCACTACGCTACAAGATCACGCCGCAGCGTTGGCGATTTCGCCAACCTGCCGGTTAACAGGTCCGGGTGTTGCCGCAGTAAGTCTCGCTGCAATTGTTTCACGTCATTATCTTCCAAATGCCTGGGTTTGGGTATGTTAATAATTTCCTCCAGCACCAGCCGGGCCGGGTCTATCGACAGGAACAACAGTCGGTCCGCCACGACAATGGCTTCGCTCACGCTGTGGGTCACATAAACAATGGTGGGCCGTGTGCTTTCCCATAGTTCGACCAGCAATTGACGCAATTTCGCGGCACTGGGATGATCAATGGAAACAAAGGGCTCGTCCATAAGCAGGATGTCGGGTTCGGGTAAAAATGCACGCGCCAGGGCTACCCGGCGCTGCATACCGCCGGATAGCTGGTTAGGATATCGATTCACAACGTCAGCCAGACCCACCGCGGACAGCAGCTCCAGCGCGCGTTGCCGCCCTGTCGTTTTGTCCTCAGCTACAAGACGCACATTGTCCAATACTGTGAGCCACGGCATCAACCGGGGTTCCTGGAACATACAGCCAAAGCGGGCCGGTTTACCAGCTGTGCTATTGACAGAGATATCACCAGTAAATTTCTTGTCCAGGCCGCAGATCAAATTCAGAAGAGTACTTTTACCGGCACCGGACGGTCCGATAATAGCGACGATCTCACCGCCGCTCACCGAAAAATTGAGGTCTTCCAGTACCGGTTTGGCTGGGTCGGAAAAGAACTTGGTGCGGATAGATACGGTAATCATACGCGCCACCGCGTGACAGCTTTTTCCCAGGGTCGAATGAGTACGGCTTCGATCAACAGGATGACCATGACAAAGGCCAGGGTGTAGGCCAGCACATTGGTAATTTCGAAATATTGAAAGAAGATTCCCAATTTGAAACCCACGCCTTCACTGCAGCCCAGCAATTCAACCACCAACACTATTTTCCACACCAGCGCCAGGCCGGCGCGGGTAGCCGCGAACAGGTAGGGGGACAATTGTGGCAGATAAACCTGCAGAAAAGTACGGCAGCGGGGCAGGCGAAACGCTTGGGCAACTTCCAGTAACTTAAAATCTATGGCCTTGCCGCCTTCTCTGAGCGTGACGATAATGGTCGGCGTTTTGTTCAGCACAACCGCCGTGATCGCTGCAAACTCGTTCAGACCAAACCAGATAAAACACAAAATAATAACGACCAGCGCTGGAATGTTGAGCGCAATGGTTACCAGGCTATCAAGCAGCGCATCCACTTTTCGAAAATGCCCCATCAGCAGACCGATGCAGGTGCCGATCAGCATGGCGAGAAAAAAACTGATGGCTACCCGTCCCAATGTCACACCGAGATGATGCAGCAGCTCCCCTGTTTGGTAATGTGTCCATAAGCTTTGCAACACCGTGAGTGGCCCAGGCAGCAATTCAGGCTGAAACAGCAGTACGGCGGCTTGCCAGAGAGCGATTGTTCCTCCCAGCGATAGCACGCGCAGGCCAAAATAGCTTGCTTTGTCATTCATATAGCCGCTATTAGCCAGCGCCTTATAGCAAAGCGACGAAAGAGCTGCGCTTGACGCTGTTCGGGTTGAATTGCATTGTTAGAATCATCGCCAATAGTCATTTGCAATGGCAATAGTTTTAAACTCTTTTGCAACCAGTTCCGCTGCGTACATTAATAATTGAGGATCATCTTGGTATTTATTTCTAACGGCTAGCTTGATCGCAGAATCTCGTTGAATAGTTCCTATGGTTTTTCTCACCATAGTAATAGCAAGCATACGCCCTTCAAGAGGCGTTTTGGTAATCAGGCTTGGCATGTAGTCGTCTACGTTTTTCTCTTCTGACGCATGAACAGCCTGCACAAGCCCAATTGATAAGAAAGATAGTAAAAACACTGCTCTAATTATATTACTCATGATAGTTCTCCAATAGCCTCTAGTGATTAAAAGCCAGATTTTTGCAGAGACAAACAACAATCTAACGACCGGAATCTATTGTGAATTTGCGCCAGAAAATATCACTCGGCAGAGTGGCCTGCGGCGCGTCACCAAGCAGTGCATGGACTTGTTGGATCGCGGATATTTCAGCGGCGTCGAAACGCTCCGGGATGCCCGCGCGGTAAGCTTCGCGTAATTTGAGAAAGACGCTATCACTGTCCACATTCATGACGGGCCGAATGCTATCCCACTCCGTATTCGACTCTCGCAATAATTGTTTGGCCTGATACGATGCCGTTAAAAACCCGTTGACCTGAGATTGATTTGCTAATGCCCAATTGCTGTCAAACACCCAACCCAACATGGGTACCGAAACAGCGATACCCAGTTTTTTCAATACTTCGTCCATGCTTATCAACGGCTGCATCCCCTCTGCTTCCAATACGCTGTTGTAGTGCCAATAATTGAGCACGGCATCGAGACGGTTGGAGCGTAACAAGCTATTCAGCAGCGGCGGCGCAGCAAATTTTTCCTCTACGATATCGGCAAGGTCGAATCCATACTGCTTTCTGGTGTAAGCGCGGTATAGCAACCAGTTTTTATCTACCGGCCCACCGGCAACACCAAGCACTTTGCCTTGCAAATCACCCAGGCTGTGAATGCCGGCGTCCGGCCTTACCAGCAATGCACCGACTGCGGTGGAGTAAGGATAGTAGCTGTAGTGGCGCCGATTTTTTCTTTGGCTGGCTACCCATACCCAGTCGGAAACAATGGCGTCCACGGCACCGCCCTGCAGCGACACAGCCGTTGCGTTAGAAGAGCCAAGCTCGACGACTTGCAGCCGGAAACCGTTGGCACGATCAAGCCCGTGGCGCTGGATTACCGCCAACTCCCAGTTGACGGTGCCAAATTTGAGCGCAGCGACACGTACGGTCGGCAACGTTTCAGCCAGGACCAACGGTGCCAGCAGCATGCCGATGACCAGCAGGCATAGCGACGCTCGCTGCGGTTGCTCAACCCGGCGACTTAGTGGCATAAACGACAAGCGCAACGCAATTTCTCAGCCGTTGGCTATCAGGGTTTGCGAATTGCCGGAGTTGCGAAACAGCAGAGGAGTTGCGGCACTTTCCGGGTGGCCTGCCTGGGCAACGGTTTCCAGGACGTGCGCATGCTGGGGAGACTTGTCGCAGACCGGGTCGGCGTTAGCTGCGTCACCGGTTAACAAATACGCCTGGCAACGACAACCGCCAAAGTCCCTGGACTTTTCCGGGCAGCTTCGACACGGCTCCTGCATCCAGTCATCACCGCGGTAATGATTGAAACCCTGCGATTGATACCAGATATCGGCAATATTCATATTTCTGACATTAGGGAATTCTATCGGTAACTCCCGCGCACTGTGACACGGCAAGGCCATGCCATCCGGGGCGATCGTCAGAAAAACCGAGCCCCAGCCATTCATACAGGCCTTGGGACGCGTTTCGAAGTAATCGGGGATGATAAAAAATATTTTCATCTTATCCGGATATTTTGCACGAAAAGCGTTAGTCGTTTTTTCGGCCGCACGCAACTGCTCACCAGTGGGCATAAGGGCGAGTCGGTTATGCAGCGCCCAACCATAGTACTGAGCATTCGCCAGTTCGACATAATCCGCGCCCAACTCCGCCGACAGCTCGAGAATATCATCGACAAAATCGATATTATGCCGGTGCAACACAAAATTAAGCACCATAGGATAGCCCTGGGCCTTCACCGCTGCGGCAATTTTCTTTTTCTGATCAAACGCCTTGCGGCTGCCGGCCAGGAAATTATTCGTGTCTTCCGAACTGGCCTGAAAACTCAGTTGAATATGGTCCAGTCCCGCCTCTTTTAGCGCGCCTACACGCGCGTCGCTCAGACCCATTCCAGAGGTTATCAGGTTGCTATAATAGCCCAGCTTGCGTCCTTCGGCGACCAGGGTTTCGAGGTCCTGGCGCACCAGCGGCTCGCCACCGGAGAAACCCAGTTGCGCGGCCCCCAACTGCCGGGCCTGCGCCATAACGCGCAGCCAGTCTTCAGTTGGCAGCTCGTCTTTGAGAGCGGCGAAATTCACCGGGTTGGAACAATACGGGCATTGCAGGGGGCAGCGATAAGTTAGCTCCGCCAGCAGCCACAACGGCGGGCCTGGTTGCTTACGCGAGTTCGATCCAGCGCTGTTCACGGGCCACTCCTATAAATTCGATGATATCCTGGCCGATATCGCCACCATCCGGAAATTTTTCCTGCAGCAGCTCGGTGATCGCCGCGATTGAGCGTTGACCGTCGCAGCACGATAGTATCTCTCCGGCGCTGGTGTTCAGTTTGACCATGCCTTCGGGGTAAAGCAGCACAAAGCAATCCTGCGCGTCTTCCCATTGCAAGCGGAAATGCGTAGCGATCGTGGGTACCTGCCGCGCTTCAATCATTTACTGGGATCGAACAATTATGGTATGGCGGTTGTTGGTACACATAGGCCATGCTCATGGCGTCCAGCATGGTCCAGAGAATATCCAGCTTGAATTGCAATATCTCAAGCGCCTGCGCCTGTTGCTCACGACTGCGAAAATAATCCAGCGTAATGTCCAACCCATGTTCAACGTCGCGGCGCGCTTCGCTCAAGCGCTTGCGGAAATACTCCAGACCCGCGGCTTCAATCCACGGATAGTGTTCGGGCCAGGTGTCGAGCCGCCGTTGGTGGATTTCAGGAGCGAACATTTCGGTGAGTGAGGAACAAGCCGCTTCTTGCCAGCTGGCGCGGCGCGCGAAATTCATATAGGCATCAACCGCAAATTTTACCCCCGGCAATACATGGCGCTGGTCGAGCAACTCTTCCCGCTGCATACCGCAGGCTTCGCCCAGGCGTAACCAGGCCTCAATTCCACCGGGGTCGTCGCCCCTGCCATCGTGATCGAGAATTCGCTGCACCCACTGTTTGCGAACCTGCTGGTCGGGGCAGTTCGCCATCACCGCTGCATCCTTCTGCGGAATCGCTATCTGATAGTAAAAACGATTCGCAACCCAGCCGCGTATCTGTTGCTGACTGCTGCCGCCGCTGTGCATTGCAACATGATACGGATGATGAATATGATAGAAAGCGCCCTTGGCGCGCAGCTGCGCCTCAAACTGTGCTCGGGATAACGGCGAAAGATCACAGTAAGCGTTCATTGCGAAACCCCTTGCAACGGCGGCGTCGCATTGGCGGCTTCGCTGCCGACGATAATATCCATGCCATCGTGGGCGACTTCTATTCCTGCCTGGTCCAGCAACGCTCGTTCTTCCGAATCTTCCACCAATATCGGGTTGGTGTTATTGATGTGAATCAGAATTTTTCGCTGCCGGGACAATGGCCGTAGCGTGTCTAGCATGCCGCCATCGCCCGATTGCGGAAGATGCCCCATCTCCTGGGCAAGCCTGGTGCCCACGCCAGCGTAAATCATTTCGTCTTCCCGCCAGAAAGTGCCATCGACCAGCAGGCAATCACTTTTCGCCATGTAAGACATAACTCGCTCGTCCACAGCGCCCAAACCCGGCGCGTAGAAGGCACTGCTGTGCTCGCGTAGATCTTCGATGTAAATACCGATATTATCGCCGACATGTGGATCGTGTCGGTGCGGCGAATACGGCGGCGCTTTACCGGTCAGTGGTACGGCGGTAATGCGCAAGTCCTCGATATCAGCAATCTGGAAAGACGTGCCATCAACAGGAATCTGCCCGTATTCAATACCGCCATTCCAGCTCTCCAACATCGGAAACACCGGGAAACCGCTGCTCAAATCCTGCTTCACCATTGCGGTGGCATAGACCTTGAGGGGACAGCCTTCGCGCAACATCAGCAGACCGGTGCTATGGTCGATCTGGCTATCGACCAACGCAACAGCCGCCACCCCGGTATCACGCAGGCCGCGCTGGGGTTGAATCTGGGGAAAACTTTCCAGCTGCAGGCGGATATCAGGTGACGCATTGAATAGTATCCAACGCTCATTATCTACGCTGATGGCGATGGATGACTGGGTTCGGGGGATAGCCTTAATTTTGCCATTACGCACGCCATAGCAATTGCTGCAATTGCAATTCCACTGCGGGAAACCGCCACCGGCGGCTGAGCCAAGAACATGTATTCTCATAAAAAAAGAGTAGTTGCTTGCTACGCGGCCTTGCCGTATGGGCCCGAAGGCACCATAAGGCAGGGCCAGTTAATCTAGCGGCTATAGAAATACATCGTTACTTCAAAACCGATTCTCAGGTCTACATAGTTGGGCTTGGTCCACATCATCATCACCTCTCTGTACTGTTAATAGGAGTTAAACACTGTCACTGGAAATCCAGTAAACTGGAATACTACAAACGTGCAGTGAAGATTTATAGTGTACTTTGGGATAGGTTGAGGGTGCTATTGGTAGTACTAAACCCGTACATCCTATACATCGTCCCCCTCGACAAATGCTCCTGCATCGCCTAATGCGTCTACTTTTGGTGTTCTACCTCCGGTGAATAAACAAGCCACGTAAACTGCGCCGGGCAAAAATCTAAACGAGGATATGCTGACCTGATTATGACAAGCCCACCTTTAGTGGGGCAGGCAAACAACGCCTGCGATAGGCGCCTGGAAGAAACCCAATGGATTGGTATCGTAGCTGAATGGCACTAAAATAAGTCTAATCGCTTATTTAAGTGCCATTCGTATCGTAGCT